>OMCA01001214.1_pt1 | contig 12581 bp, 12 predicted proteins | sample 1673621 | NCBI WGS metagenome assembly OMCA01 (sample SAMEA103958117, study PRJEB25191) | human gut metagenome | biome: human-associated habitat [ENVO:00009003]; feature: intestine environment [ENVO:2100002]; material: feces | place: Germany | collected 2013/2015
CTGACATAGGCGATGATGGCGGCCACGTCCCGCGCTTCGTTCTGCCCAAGGGTGCAGAAGTCTCCCGTGGATTCGCCGAAATAGCGCTCGTCAAAAATCACGGTGCTGAACCCGGCGCGGTAGAAAATATCCGCATATTTGAGGTCGGAATACCGGTTCACAGTGTGGCCGTGGCAGATGATCGCCACCTTGCGGGGCGTTCCGGAATCGGCCGGATTTACCATGTACTCGCCGGAGAAAAGCCGTTTTTCGTTTCCTTTGCCTTGATGGAATCCACGTTGTAGCGCACCGGCTTTACGACCATCTGAAGACACTTTTCCGCAATCAGCGCCGAAAGGGCGAAAACTGCCAGCAAAAGCAGCGCCGCGATCATGCACCAAATCAACGTACCGGCTCCTTTGCTTCCCGCGCCCGGCGCTGCCGTGCGGCGAAGAACAGCGGCACAAAGGTCGCCAGAACCAGCAGTGTGGAGATCAAAAACAGGACGTGAGTGGGAAGATACGCTGCAAATCCGTTGGAATCCAGAATCTGTCCGTTGTTTTTGATGATGGGATTGGCAATGAACGGCGATACGATCCACGGAATGAGGACGAAGAAAACGATGCGGAAGCCCTCAAACTGCCCCTTGGATTCCTCCGGGAAAAGCTGCTTCATCCATACGGAAGTCACCTGCATGAACATGATGTAGCCGCATCCGAAGAAGAACAGGCCGCTCAGCAGCGACCAGTTCCAGATGGTGCTGGGGTCAACGTTTTCCGGACGCCCAAAGAGACCAACGATCCCCACGCCGACAAAGCTGAGTAAGACAGCGATGGACGTGGCGAGGACAAATTTGTTTTTGCTCAGGATCTTGGAGGCGGGGACGACCGAAAGCATACCGACGATCAGAGCGATGCCCTGAATGATTCCGATGCTGTCGGCGCGGAATCCCAGATAATAGATCATGTAGTTTCCGATATGGGGATAGTACACGTTGAAGGCGATGAAATACACGGTCAGCACGAGGAAAACCCAGACAAGCTCTTTCATTTTGATCAGCTCACGGAAATTGAACGCGCTGAAAAGCTGCTTTCCGAAGCTGCCGTTTTTGCTGGGCTTGAGCTGCGGGGCGTCCTTCATAAAGAGGATCGCCGCGATTCCGAACAGAATTACGAAACCACCCATGACCACGAACAGGCGCATATAATTGTCGCTGCCGCCGATGAGCATACCGCCGACCACCGTGCCGACGATGGTGCCGATGATGGGCTGGGTGGCAAGGGCGGCGCCGATGGAACCGCGGTTCTGCTCGGTCATCATGTCGTTCAGCCATGCGTTGTAGCCCGCGTCATTGCCCATGGAGCCGAAGAAGGACATCAGCGCGTCGGCACAGACAACAGCCGTCGCCGCAAGCATCAGAACCTGGGCGGAACTCGCAGGCTGGCCGCCGGTGATCCATTCCGTCGTGCCGAACAGGATCGTGAAGATGCCCCAGAGAATGTATCGATACCGATGAAATTTTTCCGCTTGCCCTTCCGGTCGGACAGCGTTCCGAACAGGAAGGTTGCAATGGTGGTGGCGATGGCCGAAATGGCGACCATCCAGGAAATGATGGTGGGGTCCTTGGCGATTTTGGCGTATACGAAGGTATTGAACCATTGGTTTTCGATGTTCCAGCATAACTGCCCCACAAGGCCAAGACCCCAGACAAGTACCCAGAAGCGAATGTCCCGTGTGCGTTTTTTCTCCATTTCGGATTGCCCCTTTTCGTTTGTATGTGGGTTTATTGTATTTTATAAAAGTAATGTTGTCAATAGATTCCTTTTTGGGCAGAATGACGTTTCTGCTTTCTACAGAATCGGGACAAAAAACGCCGGAATCACGGGGATTCCGGCGTTTTCGTCGATTTATGTAGAAGAAGCGCAGCCGGCAGGGGATTCATCCAGCTGCCTGACCGTAATGGAGGATACCCTGTGAGCATCCAGCTCGGAAACCGTGATCTCCAGATGCTTCGTGGTGAAGGACTCACCCTTGACCGGCACCTTGTTCAGCTGCTCCATGACCCAGCCGCCGACGGAAACACTGTCCGATTCCAGCTTGACGTCAAAGAATTCCATAAAATCCTCCACGCTGGCGGAGCAGTCCACGCGGTAGGTATTCTCGTCCAGCTTTTCAAAATCTTCTTCCACCTCGTCGTGTTCGTCCCAAATTTCACCAACCAGTTCTTCCAGGATATCCTCCATCGTAACAATGCCAAGCGTTCCGCCGAAATCATCTACAACGACGGCGACATGGGACTTCTGATGCTGGAGCATTTTCAAAATATCCCGGATCTTTGTGTGCTGATAGACAAACAGCGGCTCCGTCATAATCTCCGCAATGGGCTGATCCGTCATCTTGCCGTTGATATAGAAGTCCTTCTGATGAAGAACGCCGACGATTTGATCGATGGTATCCCGGTAGACCAGCAGGCGGGAAAAGCGGGACTGTGTAAAGGCTCTGGCAATTTCCTCATGGCTCTCGTTGGCGTCCACGGCCTCCAGGTCCATTCGATGGGTCAGAATTTCAGCCGCCGTCAGGTCGCGGAACTCAAGAGCATTGCGCAGCAGCTCACCCTCGTTTTCGTCAATGCCGCCGTCCTGCTCCACATCCTCCATGAAAAGAAGCAGCTCCTCGTGGGACATTTTTGCGTTGTCATCCGTCTTGAAGAAACGGGACACCAGCTTTTTCCACTGGGAAAACAGAAAATTCAGCGGCGTCAAGACCAAAATCCAAAGGCGGATAAACGGGGCACTGAACAAAGCAAAGCGCTCAGGGGTGTCCTTTGCAACACTCTTGGGGGTGATCTCACCGAAAATCAAAACAACGATCGTTACGACGACCGTAGAAACCGTCGCGCCGATGTCCCCGTAAAGCCCGACGAACAGAAGTGTGCCGATGGACGCCACCATGATATTCACGATATTGTTGCCGATCAGGATGGTGGAGATCAGCTTGTCATAATCATTGGACAGCTTGAGTGCCAGCGCTGCCCTCTTGTTTCCGTTGTCCGCCAACACCTTGAGGCGGGTCTTATTCAGGGACGAGAACGCCGTTTCTGTGGCGCTGAAATAGGCGGACATGGCGATGCAGACCACCATTGCGAAAATGCTTCCCAAATAATTCATATAAAACTCCTTTATTTCCTGTTCATATTATTGTTTTATGCAAAAAAGACACATCTATACCCGATACCGCAGCAAAGGGCGTAGATATGCCACATACGAACAAACCATATAAGAGCAGTTACCGTTATCGTCGCTACTGTCATTTTCCACGGATTTCTTCCTCCTTTTTGCTGTGTGCTTATATCATAGCATTTTTCCGGTGTAGATTCGGTAAAGAAACAAGCATGGGGCAATATCGTCCTGTGAGAAATCTTGAAGCGTTTCCGCTTATGCGGTATAATAACGGCCAGCAGTTATTATACACTGATTTAAGCCGTTTTTCTCCCGGGCTTCGCCCGAAACCGAAAAACATGGCGTATTATCCCGCAATAAATTTCAGGAGAAGCATGATGAAGAATCGACAGCGACAAAAGGATATTCTATTTTCGATCCTTATTTTTTGCAGCGTATTTGCCGTCAATTGGCTGATTCAGAAGCTCTTTACCACGCAGACGCTGGTACCTATGATCTTTGTGTTCGGCGTATTTTTGATCTCGCTGAAAACGCATGGGTATTGCTATGGTATCACTTCGGCCATCGTCAGCGTGTTTGCGGTGAATTTCGCCTTCACCTATCCGTACTATGCCTTTGACTTTTTCGTGGAGGAAAGCATCCTATCCGCCGTCATCATGCTGGTCGTTGCCGTTTCCACCAGTACGCTGAACATTCGTATCCGCGATCAGGAGAAGCTGCGCTCAGAGAATGAAAAAGAGCGAATGCGGGGCAATTTGCTGCGGGCGATCTCCCATGACCTGCGCACGCCCCTTACCTCCATATACGGGTCATCCTCTACACTGATCTCCAAGTATGACGCGCTGCCAAAGGAGCAGCAGCTCAAGCTGCTGGGAGAAATTCAGGAGGACAGCGAATGGCTCATCCGCATGGTGGAGAATCTCCTGTCTGTCACAAGGATCGACGGCGCGAAGGTGGAGGTCGTGAAAACGCCCACCGTTCTGGATGAGCTGATCGACTCGGTTCTCATGAAGTTTTCCAAAAAGCATCCGAATCAGAAGGTCATCACACAGATACCGGACGAGTTTGTGGACATTCCCATGGACTCGCTCCTTATTGAGCAGGTGCTGCTGAATCTTCTGGAAAACGCTGTATTTCACGCAAAAGGCATGACGGAGCTGACGCTTTCCGTTTCTCTCGTGGGAGACAAGGCGGTATTTGAGGTCGCCGACAACGGCTGCGGACTCCCGGAGGATGCGCTTCAAAAGATCTTTACCGGCAGCTATGAAAAGTCCGCCGCGCCGGTGGACGGGACACGCCGCAATATGGGAATCGGACTATCTGTGTGCGCCGCCATCGTCAAGGCTCACGGCAGTGACATTACCGCAGAAAACAGAAGTGGCGGCGGTGCGGTATTCCGTTTTGCTCTGGAAAGGGGGGGTGAGGACGATGGGCAATAACAAATTCAAGATCCTGATCGTAGAGGATGAAGCCAACATCCGAAGCTTTATCAAAGCCAATCTGGAAACCAGTGACTATCAGGTGCTCTGTGCGGAGACCTGTGCGCTCGGCATGATGATGTACGCCTCTCATCGACCGGACCTCATCGTTCTGGATCTCGGCCTGCCGGATCGGGATGGCATGAGTCTGATTCAAGAGGTGCGAAAGGCGGATACTGTGCCCATCATTGTGCTCTCCGCCCGCTCCAACGAGAGGGACAAGGTGGAGGCGCTGGATCTGGGGGCGAATGATTATATCACCAAGCCCTTTGGCACGGAGGAATTGCTGGCCCGTATCCGCGCCGTTCTCCGCAGCCATCGGCACAGCGAAGAGAATGAAAGTACCCCTGGCGGGAAATTCCACCTTCAGGACTTGCTGATCGATTACGATACACGGCAGGTCTTTGTCGGCAAAGACGAGATCGACCTGACCCAGACCGAATACAACATCATGGCCTATCTCTCTATCCATGCCGGAAAGGTCCTGACTTATGCTGCAATCATCCGCACGGTCTGGGGATATTCGGATTATGGCAGCGTCAAAAAGCTGCAAGTCAACATGAAGAATATCCGAAAGAAAATGGGCGTGACGCCCGGTGAAAAGCGCTATATCATCAACGAGCTTGGCGTCGGATACCGTATGCTGGCGGAGGATGAGGCATAGCGCTGCCAAAGTTCTGCACCGCTTGACAGTCGTGGTACAATACAAATGAGTTTTTTCCGTTTCTATGCCAAACGGAGAAGGCTCATTTTTCATATCATGCGGGAGCGGCGATTTCTACCGGTCTGAAAGTGCTGGCTTACTTTCGGCCATTGTCTCCTTGCAAGTCAGGAGCCGGACTGCGCGTATCACGCAGTCTGGCTCCTGGCAATTTATGTATGCCGAAGTATGCTCCATATGATTACCTGTTGATTTCACGGCTTCTGTATTGCAGCCAATGAGTCCATGAGCGAATGGAAGCCATCTTCTCCCAGCATGGCTGCGGCATCGAACGGACTGCCATAGCTGGAACGCCGCCGGGCATATCCTCGCCCACTGCGGGTACGGGTTCCGGGTGCATATTGGACAGTATCTCACGAACCAGTTGCTCCACTGTTTGCCGGTCTATCCTTGGCGCAGCCGCGGCCTCCGGTGTTTCCGGGCAATTCATATAGTGGGTCACGGCGTTGACCAGGAACTGTGCCTTGCGCCGACCCTGCTCGTTCAAGATCGCGGCTACCTGCTGGTGGCTTGGGTCACCGGCATTGAATTGGACGGTAAATCTGAAGGAATCCTTCTTTTCGCCCATATGGATCACCTACTCGTCTTCGTAGCCGCATACAAGAGACCGTACCCGGCAGCGTTGGCGCCGATCTCCTCCACAAAGATGGCTGTACCGACCTTACCGGACTTTTCGATCTGTTTCCGAAGCAGCAGAGAGCCGCCGCCTACAAAAATAACCTTGCCGGTACGCAGCTCGATCTTCCGCTCCCGCAGAGTACGGAAAAGATCCGCCACGAAGGACTCCGCGCCGCGCTCTACCAGTGTTTGGATCTCACTGCCGTACTCTGTACTGCAACCTGTGAGAATGGAGTCAATGTCCGTTTCCTCCAGCAGCAGATCATGGTCGGCACGAATCTTGGACAGCAATCGGTTATAGAGTGTAATGACGCCGTTTTCCAGCGAATCGCAGGAAGCCCAGTCTGCTGCGCCATAGCGCAGGGAGAGGTAATCGGCAGTAAAACCGCCTATGTCGATCACAGTGGCCTTGGCAACCGTGCCGAGTTGGAGCCGCTTGAACACCGGAGCCGTGGCTGCCAGCGCCTGCGGGAAGCAGATCGCCTCTGTGATGCAGATGGAGTATTCTCTCCCATTGAATTCAAGCCCGATCACACCGCGGTTCAGGAAATACTGGGCAAAGCGTTTATACTGCGTTCCATAATGCGCAGGGGGCAGCCCAACGGCAAGCTGAATGTTCATCAGCCGATCCGGGATATACTGGCCCGCCGTGTTGATCTCGTAAGCGATGGCGAACAACGTCAGGATAAAAAATCGGTCGTCCTCTGTTTTATCCCGGGTATAGGGGATACGTTGGTCGGAGAGCGTGTAGTATTTTCCCCGATAAAATAGGATGTTGTCACCGAAAGGGGGACGGGTATCGCTCTCTACCAGTCCGGATGTAAATACCCGACTGGCTGTTTTGATTTGTTTATTTCCGTGGTCTACGCAGACTAACATAAGATCAGCTCCTTCTCTTTTTGTGCTTATACTGTGTTTATACGACTTTAATACGCATTACTGCAACAGATAGGAAAAAAACAGACGTGGAAATCTCCACGTCTGTTTGATACACATTTGTCAGAACTTCTTGAATTCCCTCAAAGGATTTTGGAGCGCATTGAAGATATTGAACCGGCTGGTCGATCAGCTATCTTTCTCCATCATCAATCAGAAGAAGATCGTCCCGTGTTGCGGCATGATTGCGTAGCTCATCCGAGAAGCCAGAGATGCTGAACAGGACGTACCACACTTTTCGCCGATCCCGCTCCCATGCGACATCGCAGGCCTTAGTTTCCAACGCATGAAGGACACTAAGACCAACGGGTTCTTTCCAGTACTTGCACTCTCCCAAAATCAGGTTCTTGCCCTCCGGATCAAGAGCTGCAATGTCGATCTCATTCTTGGCATCCCAATACCCGCCCAGTTTGGAGAACTGGAACGGCCATGCGTTATTGACATTCAATTCCCACATCCGCTCCTGACAGATGTCCTCATATACGAAGCCAATGTGGCTGGTAGTGAGGCCCTTGCGGATCTTATCCATCACGATACCGCTATGCCCGCTTTCGATAAAGCTCATATTGGGATAGATAAATGCGAACCAAAACCGCAGATAGTTATCCTTGATCTTGTAAAGGCCGCGCTTGCTCTTCTCGGGATTTTCCTCTGTGACAGGCACCCTTCGTTCCAGAATATCCAGATCCATCAAGGTCTTCAGGTACTTGGTCAGGTTCGTTGACTTGACCTCCAACACAGAGGCAATCGTGGAAAGCTTGTGATTTCCGGCTGCGATCGCCTTGATAATGGAAAAGTAACTGCCGACTTCACTGACCTCCTGCTGCAGCAGGAAATGCGGTTCATCATAGAGATAGCCAGAACGGTTCAGTACGCATTTTTGGATAGCACGATAGATATCGCCGCTCTCCGAAAATAGCTCAATATATTTGGGGACACCACCTGTAACAGAGTATAGCTCAATGAGTTCTCTGCGGGTTTTGCCTGGGAAAAACTCATGGTAATAGGCGAACGGGATCTGCTTGAGCCGGATCTGCGCGGTTCGCCTTCCGTATAAAGGGCTGCCGTAGGCCAGTGTCTGAGACTCCATCATGGAGATCAGGGAGCCGCAAAGGATGACCATAACAGACTGCTTCTTTAGTATTTCTTCCCATATCCGTTGGAATATGGAAGGAAATGCAGGCTCTGCCTTGCCCAGATACTGAAATTCATCCAGTACGATAACGGGCTTGCTGTCATGCTTGGCATCCATGATTGACTTGAATATCACGTCCCAGCTCTTGACATCCGCATTACGCAGAAGATCACTATCAATGAATTCTGCCGCTTTCTCTTTGAATGCCGCTCGGTTTTGTGCTTCGGACTCTTCACTTGCAAGGAAAAACAGGGCGTTTTTATCCCGAATAAACTCGGATATCAGCGTAGTCTTTCCCACTCGCCGGCGTCCATACAGTACGACAAGTGCGCTGCCATTCCGCTCATACTCACTTTGCAGCGTCTCCATCTCCTGCTGTCGATCAACAAATTGCTTCATAAGCTCACCGCCTCCATAAAGTATTATACCGCAAATTATAATAATTTCAATTATAACTTTTCGGATTTTCTATAAAATCTGGCGGCAGCATGAGGGACAGCTTTTCAAGCGATATGACGAAATGATTCTCGAAGTATTCATCACGATACCATGCCTCATAGCGGTCAATGCCATATTCTTCTTCCAGTACGTCCCTATCTGCCCAATCCTTTACGCAGCCATCCTGTTGTTCCTCCCGGACACTTTGCAGTAGGGCAAAACGTCCGGCATCGTAGTCGGCGTATAGCTCAGTGAAGCTGCTGGAATCCAGATTCGTCGTGCAGTGTGTGGTAAGCAGGTAAAGCTCGCAGGCCTTACACTCCTTTGGGTCAGCCGAGATCACCCGAACCATCTCTGGTGCCATGATAACCATATCCAGTGTGATCTCATCGAGCTTCTTAGGCGATTGATATAGTTCTGTGAAGCGTTGCTCCAGCTCTTGGATCTCTTCTTGAAACAGAGGTGGTTCAAAACAGCAATAGATGTCAGGCGTATCGTTCTCTGTCTCTCGGTCAGATCCATCACGGATCTCCGTGATGGTGCCATAAAGTCCACGATATTCACTTGCCTCTGTTGCCATGACAGCGGCACCGACAGTGTAGGTCATGCCGTTGTATGTATAGCGCATACCCTCTTGGTTGATGATCATTTTATGTCCTCCTGATTATATTCCTCCCAGCCTTCCATGCAGTTGGTACGTGCGCGATCAGCATCGAAGCTCCTGCAGCGTGTATAGCCTTCTTCCGTTTTGAAGAAAAAGCACGGGGCAAGCCCATCGTCTATCTCTACTACGGACTTGGCTTTGACCTCTATGCCTAACAGCTCCGTATCCTTCTGTGTGAGCAGCTTTAGCCAAAACTCCCGCGGGGAGAGCGAGGAAGTTCCCTCATATGCCATTGCATAGCGGCTTGCCGTGGGCAGCGGTGTGAATGCAAAGCCCTGATGCAGCACATTGTCCAACATATACGTTTCCGAGCTGCGGTAATAGTAGATCCGCAGCGTGTTCGGCACTTTCCGCTTCGGGCACCATTCCGGTGCCCGTCTGTTCAGATCACGGCTTTTAAGATGTCTGGCTCTCTTCGGCAGGGTGCAATAGCTTTCGCCAAAGTGCATCATGAGTTCCTTTGACTTCTGGGGAGCGGGGATCGCATGGTAATACCGTTCCGGGCAATTCCGACAGGTATACTCCTGCGGGGCAGATTCTCTTTTCATGTTTATACTCCTTATTGACTTATATTTGAGGCCCCGGAAATCATCCGGGGCCTCTGACTCATGGGCGCAGTGTAAAGCGGTTTTCGCCCGTAAATGCACTCTGCAGGCGTCTTACTTCCGCCTCCAGTGCCGCTATGATCTGTTCTACCTGTTCCGGCGTGTAATCGTAACACACGCGGCTTGCACAATTAGAAAGCGAATGGATAGCGTCTACGGCTCGTTGTGTGCGCTGTTCAGCCACACGCACGAACCGTTCCGCCTTGGTTTCTCTTTGCCTCAATGCTCGATACCTCCTTTACGCAATTTCCTGTTCGCCCCAGCGGATGCTGAAATGGCCGTCTTCATCTATGTCGCGGTATAACAGCAGCGATGTGAGATCGTAGTCCACTCCAAATCGTTCGTAAATATCATCCATATCTGCTTCGTCGCCCTTCATGAAGAGATTGAGCTTCTCTTTTGCCAATATCATCTGCATCAGGTTGGACTCAATGCTCTGTGCATAGGTCAGGAAATAGATGTCCTTCCAGTCAACGGAATTAAAGCGGATGAAGCGCATGTAAAACTGGCTCATGCGGGAGTTGTTATAGTGCAGCTCCGGGATGATGACTTTGTTGACGAACTCGAAGTTGACTGAACTGGGCAAGCTCTGCTGCGTACACAGCAGGATGCCGTTTCCGCTCTCGCGGAGCGTTTGGCGTAATGCCCTGCGTTTTGCAAAGGTAGTCGTCGCGCCGGTAACAATGAAAAGTGGCCGGTTGGGAAACGCTTCCCGCAGGGCTGCCGCATAGGCGTCCAGCACCACGGTATGGCGGACGCCTATGGCCACGATCTCTTCTGCCCAGCTGCCGGTAAGCTGGATCGTTCTCCGCAGCTTCCCGGGAAGCTCGCCGCTATACTCCGAAACCGTATTAGGCGCGGCACTGATCCGCAGCAAAAGCGTGATCTGCTGGATGATCCGCAGCATGGCGTCTTTCCTCGCGTTATTCGTTGAGGTGAAATATTTCTGGCGCATGGTATGGAACTCCTTGACCGCCTGTACCCATACAGCCTTCTCCTCTGCTGAAAACGGAATGGGCTCCTGATGGATACGTTTGATGTCCTTCCCGGTGACCTCCTCAAAGGTACGGGTTATTACTGTCTTGGCGAGGATATCACGCAGAATATCTGCATTGTAGATGTCCTGTGTACGCTGTCCGACACCAAATACGGTGATTTTCTCCGGCAGATGTGAATTGGCAAACAGCGTGTACCCACGACGATAGGCCGGGATCGGTTGACCGTACCACGGGTTAGTCTCTCGTGTCGCCGTGCCGTCCTTATCATAGTGATAGATGGTGTGGCAGCAGGATAGCATATTGATGGAATTGTTATAAAGTAATTCCATCTGCGGTGCGAACTCAGAGATGTTGTTCCGGGTACTGGTTCCTGTGGTCAGCAGCTTTGATTGGCATCGTCTGAAGCAGGACAGCACCGCCTTGGCACGGCTGCTGTACGGATTGCATATCTCATCGCTTTCATCCAGTACAAGACAGGTCTTGCGGCTATGGATCTTCAGCCATTTTTTGATCTGCCTGCGATACTTGCACAGCGCATTAAAGGTCATCAGCACAAAGTCGCCGGGCTTGATCCGCTCCAGATCCCTCAGCCGTTCCACAAACACATACGACACGTCATAGTTGGGCAGCACCACATTCCAGTTATTGCGGATAGAGATGGCCGATGAAATGACCCAGGTGTTACGATACCCTTGTCTGTCCATGCGGTATTTCCCATAGGCAATGCCAGCCAGTGTCTTACCGGAACCCTGTTCCCATTGCAGCAGCGTATAACGCTTTTGCAGAGCAAGATTCAGGTCGTGGAGTTGGGTATCGTTCAGCAGGATCTCCTCCTCGTTCTCGGCATCCCATAACCAGAAATCATCCAACCATTTCCCAATTCCCGTGTCCGGGGTCATTTCCTGAAAAGGCTGGCTCTGGATCAGGTATTCATGCCGCTTTTTACGCAGCAGCCGTTCGTAACCATGGAATGTTTCACCGCGCAGCACTGCTTCACAGACCGGGATAGGTTGGCGCAGCTCTTCGCTCATGCGGCGTCGCACTACAGCACTATACCCTTTATAGGCGAATGAATAATCCCGCTTGACAAGGTGGATCTCATCACGTTCCGGCTGCCGGTTCTGATGTCTGAGTGTCTGACGAAGATAATGCAGTACCTTCGCCTCGGTCAACCGCCGTTTGCACCATTCCTCATATCGCATCTCTGGCGGCTGTGTCTCCGTATAGAACCGATGCAGATACGCGCAGCATTGGGCATACCGATCCTTCAGGGACGGATGTATCCTGATTTGGTACAGCATCTTCTCTACCGTATAAGTAAACGATGCAGAGGTTTGACGCTCCTTTGCCAGTTCCCGCAGGATCTTGGCGCGATTTTCCTTCAGCATGGCCTTTGGCATTTGCAGCAGCGACATGTGGATCGCTTGTGCTGCACCAGCATAGATGCCGCCGGAAAGATCGTTATCCATTCCTGTGCGATAGCGAGCCGGTGTTTCGGAATCCACGCCCTTCTTCTGCCAGAACTGCAGCTTTATTGGGAAGTGCGAAACACCCATCTGCGCAAAGGTATCATCCGGCAACAGGATCTGACCAAGAAACCGGAATTGTGCCTCCATCTTCCGAATCATTGAGCTGTCCGAAAACGAGTCGGCCAGAAATGAGTTGGGTACGATCAAAGCCAGGATTCCCAGTGGCTTCAAGAATTGGGCAGCCTTCAAGCAATAGTAGAGCTGCGATAGATACTCCTTTCCATTCTCAGCCATCCATTGCAGGTTGAAGGGCGGGTTGCCTACCACATAATCAAAGCGTACCTGCGGCATATAATTGCGA
>OMCA01001244.1_pt1 | contig 12381 bp, 9 predicted proteins | sample 1673621 | NCBI WGS metagenome assembly OMCA01 (sample SAMEA103958117, study PRJEB25191) | human gut metagenome | biome: human-associated habitat [ENVO:00009003]; feature: intestine environment [ENVO:2100002]; material: feces | place: Germany | collected 2013/2015
TTTTCTTGGAAACATTTGGGACATTGTATTTCAAATTTATATAAGTATATAAAATAGTAGTTTTAAATGACTCATTTTTTGTTTTGTTCAGACCAATGTGTAGAAGTTTGCAGATGATTAATATAATATCTTTCTTCTTCGGACGGATTAGCACTATCTATATACCAAGGTAGATGTTTTACTGAATATGGAAATCCAGTGCGTAGATATAAATGAAAGAAATCTATTATCTCTCCTTTGAAGTAAGGCTTATATACTGCAAAGGTAGTATCTATAGGTGCCTTGAAAATATTAGGTTCTATTTCTTTCTTCCAAAATTGGCTTTCCCATTTTTGAACCTGTTCTTTGTTGATATAGCAGTCAGGTAAATCATCTATGCAAATAGAGAACCCTACTTTTAGTGCTTTGGGATATTTTTTGAGTAAAAGAATGAATTTTTCCATAAAATCGTCTGGGCAATCTGGGTGAATTTCTAAGTCTGAATCTGTGTATGCGAAATATGAGTCAGTAAACTGCTTGTAAATGCCAGTTTCCCATATGGCCAAATGACCTATATTTTTGTTTAACATGTATATAGGGTAAGAGCAATCTTTGTAATACTCTAGTAATGGGGGATAGGTGGAGTTGTTGTCAATAATATATATATTATTATATCCCCGAATTTCTAGTCCATGAATCAATGTTATTAGTGTATTTACGCGATTAAAGTTGTTAATTACGATTGGAACACTTTTATAGGGCACTTCTTCTGTTTTGCTAAAGCGTCTTTTTAATTCAGGAATTACCCATTTCTTAAATCTTTTATATTTTCGTACAAGCTTTCTTCTCATTTAATTTATTTTCTTAATAAGTTTATCCATTGTTCGCCAATTCTATTCAATGTGTATCTATTAGATTTGAGCCTAGCCTTTTCACTAAGTGAATGTAGATATTTATTGTTAATCAATTCTTGTAGCTTGAGAAACATTTCGTTTGAATTTCTGTTTTTTATGATAATACCACCGGAATTTGATACTATTGAACGAACTCCTGCACTTATATCAAAAGTTAACGGTATGACTCCAAATCTTAAAGCTTCAATTAAACACATTGGAAACCCTTCGAAACTTGAAGTTAAGAGGATAATCTTTGCAGATTTATAGTATTCTTCAGGATGGTTGACTTGCCCAGTAAAACTAACTCTTTGTATTTGTTTATCTCTGACAGTTTGCTCTAATTTTTGGCGAATACAACCATCACCAATGATAACTAGATCCCAGTTTGTTATTTTCCCTATTCTCTCCCATATATCAAGAATGATGTGTATTTGTTTTTCTTCGGACAAACGACCGACAAAAATTACTTGATTTTTCTTTTGTGTCCATTCAATATTTTTTTGCTCGGAAAAGAGTGGTGATAATGGATTTTCTATTGCAATAACTTTCTCTTGGTACTTTTTCAGATGGTATTCATTTATGAATGGCTTAATGTATTCATTACATAATACAATGATTTGATCACCTTTGATGCATGCTTTGCGATATGAGTCATAGAATGACCTGATATATCGTTTATATTTGTAATTCAATCCAATGTGGAATAGAAATCTTCTTTTTATTTGCTTCAGTTTATTTGCTTTAAGAATATGTGGTAATTGCCAATATTGTGAATTTTCATATTTGGGCATACCATGTAGAACGGAGATTATTTTTACATCCTTCTTTCTATCGGGGTTGAATATTATATTGGTTATATGAGGGTAGATACCTTGATTGATGATATGGGTAATGTTTCTTTCTTCAATAATTTGGTTGAATGTTTGGATGTTTTCTTCTTCATTGTCTGTTTTAAATTGAAATATTTCCGTGATAGCTGGTGAAGTAGGGGCATTGTTTACTGCGTTAAAAGATAGTGTATAAATGGTAAAGTCTTTACCTATATAATCAATGATGTTGTTTGATACGGTTTCTAAGCCTCCAACACCAGGGAAAATATTGAATATAAAAAGTATATTGTTACTCATCTTTTTTCTTATTATATGCAATATTCGATAAAATTCTTATTATATGCAAATGTTTTGTTTGAAACATTGAAAATGCTTTTAGAATTTCTCATTTGAAGAATTTAGAAAATAGTAGAATAAGTTTCTTTACTCGTTTCTGCGAATGTCTTTTTTTTTGCATAAGTGTAGGAATAATACTTCCAATTTCAGAACTTCTGATTTTGTCTAGTTCCATAAGAGCATCGTAAATTAAAGTGGGGATATTGTCTTTTATCCATTTACTTCGTTCTGATAATCCTAATGCTCTGTTGTTGGAGCTGATTCCTGTGGTATCAAAATCCGAAATTAGCAAGTTGATGTGCTTATAGCTGCATCCTTTTAATACAATGTTCTCCACCATATGTATCCAGTCAGATATGATTTTGTAATCAATGTTGTATTTTTGTTTGTTAAATAGTGAATGATGAATAAAGGATGCAGGATGAGGCAGGTAGCTTTTGAATAAGAATAGTCCATCTATTTCATTTGGAGGCACGACTTCTTCATATTGAGTCTCTGAATGGATAATTCTCATATTACCACATATATATTTTGTGCCGTCAAATGAAATGGAAGATAGTACAGTCGGATTAGAAAGTATATCACCTGAGTTTAAAAGATATATATATTCTCCTTGTGCATGCTCTATTCCTTTATTCATGCCGTCATAAATCCCTTTATCTGGTTCTGATACCCAATATGTTAAATGGGCGGTGTTTTGGGAATATTCAAGTATGATTTCTTTACTTCCGTCAGTAGAATTTGCATCTATAATTATATGCTCATAATCTGTATATGTTTGAGACTTAATACTTTGTATTGTTCTTTCTAAGCCATTTCTGTTGTTGAAATTGACTGTAATAATACTGAGGGTTGGTTTTTTCATTTTACACTGATTATAGTTTATTTTAGAAAATCATTTAGAACTTTTTGATAGACCATTTCTGTTTTTTGGGCAGCTTCTTCCCAAGAATATAGTTTAAGGCGTTCTTTACCTGCAATAATCAGTCTTGACCGTTCTTCTTTATTGTTTATGACGGCCGTGATGGTGTCTGTTATTGCTTCTACTGAATACGGATCAAAATAGGCACCTGCATTACCTGCAATCTCTGGAAAACAGCTGGTATTACTTAATGCTACAGGGCAATTACAAGCGTATGCCTCTAAAATAGGAATACCAAATCCTTCATATAGTGAGGGATATACAAATAATAATGCTCGGCTATATAGCTCACTTAAATCTTCATCATTGACAGAAAATTGTAATGTTTGATTTTCTACGTGTAGCTTGTGGATTTGTTGTAGCTCCTCTGGGGAGAAAGGTTTTCCTGTGCAAATTAAATATAAGTCTTTTATGTTTTTATAAATGTTTGCAAATGCTTCCAATAATCGTTGAAAATTTTTATAACTGGTTCTATCACCAACAAAAAGAAGATATTTATTGGGTAATAAAAGCTTTTGTCTTCCCAATGGAGGCTGTATGCTGGTTCCATGATGAATAACATCAATTTTGGTAGGAGCTATGTTGAGTATTTCTACAATATCTTTTTTGGTGTTTTCACTAATTGCAATGATCCTATTTGCCTTAGTAATAATTTCTTTTTTTAGTTGTATGGTTCCTTCTGCGCCACTGAAATATTCAGGGAGTCGTTCATATGTCATATCATGTACAGTAATGACAAAAGGATTATCACCTATGTACTTAAGGAAAGTAAGATCATAATAAGTTGGGTGAAAGAGATATGGGGATGAACTCAATAGTAACTTCTTTGTTAATTTTTGATTCTTACGATAGAACTTATATCTAAAATGTTTAAATAGAAATCCTGGAATATGTAGGTGGTGCTTACATATCTTACTTTGTGCTAAGTAGTAATTTTCTGTATAATATAATGAAATATCATACTTGACATTTAGTCTAGAGATTATTTCGCAGAAGTATCGTGAAATACCTCCGAACTTTTGTAAATCAAATATGAGAGAATCGTACAAAATATATGGTTGATTCATATTTTGGGATTACTTTTTTCTATAAATGTTAGTAATAGAGAGCGAAATTCATTCTCAAATCGTTTTAAATTCCAAGTATTTTTTGAATATGATATGTTTTCCTCTATAATTTTATGGAACTCTTCCCGGGGAAGTGTAACTCCCCATTCAATGGCTTTGCTTATAGCTTCAACGGATAACTCGGGTAGCAGATATCCGTAATGTTCTATTTGGTCTATTGCTCCCCATTGAGAGGTGATAGGGATGACACCCATTTGCATTAAAGTTATGACGGAGCCAGGGCAACCTTCACTACCAGATGGAAAGATATTGAAAGCACAAAGATAGGCTAAGTTCATGAATTCTTTGGAGCTGGTATCGAGAAAATTGTAAAATGTTATATTGAGGCATTTTTCTATTTGCTTTTGATAGAACCTTATGAATTCCTCATCAAGTGGTCCGACTACATGCAAATTGTATTGAGGGTTCTCTATGAAATACTCTAAAACTAAATCTAAACCTTTCAAAATACTTCCACTGGAGCCAAACCACATGAAATCCTTCATTGAGACACTTTGCAATTTATGTTTTAGGTCACACTCTTGAACAAAATTGCTAGACTGATTAATTATATTAATTTTACTCTGCAATTTGGAAGGATATGTTTGGATAGTAAATGAGCTGCCTATTTGAAAAATAACGTCAGCTATCTCGCAACTGTTATGCGCATCCACTAAACGCGAATATGGTAAATGTGTTCCATGTTTTGTATTAAATAGGTCTGTCCTGTTTTTTACCATTGTGAGTTGATGTTTCCAATAAGCTCCTGTCGCATAGTATATTTTAAGAGCTTGTGGATTTCTTTGGCTCATAGTTACGAAGTTTGGTTCTAAACCAAATATGATATCATACTTTCGAGTATCGCATTCTTCAGGGGCATTAAAAAGCGCAATTTTAACGTTATATCCTAAAGAGTAAAAAATATCTCCAATAACCAAAGCTTCTCTCTTGTTTTGGTGGGATAGCATGTATTTCGTATTCTTTTTATTGTAGTATACATCGGGAATATATGAAATATATACCCATTTTCTGTTAAATAAGGAGTAGAGAATGTGGCGTTTCTTATTTCTTCTGAATATTCTGAGTCTCATGGATAAATTTGTTTTTAGAATATTTTTATTTAGATAAAGCTGAAGTCTATGTCTTATAAAGATATTTACATACTATAAATAAAACAGATCTTATTATATCTGAAGAACAAAGGTATAAAAAATATCAAATGATAATAGTGTATTTGTGACCTAAATCTATGTTGATAAAAAGAGTTTTTAAAAAAGATAAGAGATATTCATTTTTTGAGAAGCGTAAATATTATATTTGCAATATATTAATGTAGAAATATGAATATTGTTTGTGCCGCTGATAGTGGTTATGTTCAACATTGCAGTGTGATGTTGATTTCCTTTTTTGAGAATAATCCGGGAGAAGAGCATGCAGTTTATTTACTCACTGAAGGATTGGATTTGGATGATTTAGATTTTATTCAAAAGATTGTTCATTCATATAATGGACATTTCTTTTATTGTCAGGTTGATTTTAAATTTTTGGAAAAGTGCCCTATAAAGTCAACTGATCATTTATCTATTGCTACTTATAATAGGTTATTTATGGCGGATCTTCTTCCTGCTGACGTGAATAAAGTTTTATATTTGGATTGTGATATCATTGTTAATCAGTCTATAAAAGAACTTTGGGAAACGCCTTTGAGAGACAATTTTGTTGTAGCGGCCTTTGAAGAAAGAGGATGTTGCGCAGAAGATGTGTATGAAAGACTTGATTACGACTCTAAATATGGATATTTTAATGCAGGTGTATTATTGGTGAACTTGGATTATTGGCGTACACATAATATGACTCAAGCTTTTATAGAGTACATTGAACATAATTTTGAAAAACTTAGAGCGCATGATCAAGATGTATTAAATGCTTTTTTTTATGATAAGTCTGTGCATATTTCTTTAGCATGGAATGTCGAATTTATCTTTTATTATTATGGAATAATCAAGAAGTTTGGTTTTGACCGCGATTTGAGATTTATTTTAAGGCATCCGAAAATTCTGCATTTTACTTGGAAGCCAAAACCTTGGGAAACTTCTTGCCAACATCCTTTTCGAATAAATTATTATCGCTATTTGAAAAAGATAAAAAAGAATCCGCTTTCTTTTAGAGATACGCTACGCGCTCTTTGGGATAAGTATTATTTTTGCTTTTTAATTAAATGGAAAATAAAGGGGCATAAGTATTATAAACTTGTGTAAGTTTAAAATCTGTTTTTAGAAAGTTTTTAGTTGAGATTCTGAAAATCTATGATGTGAAAAATAATGTTGTTTCTATGCATTATTTAGCTTGTTGTCTATGTTGTTATTTAAAAATGTGTTGTATCTGTGCTTAGCTCTAAGGTCATATAAGGCAGGTGGCTTCAAATACTATGTGCGATTGCCATGTTTATAAACATGCTTTTAAAATTGGATAAAATGATGACATTTCTTACATTTGGTAAATGTTAATCTTTTAATGTGTACTATTATGAAGAAATCTTATTATTTATTAGGCTTTTTGCCTCTTTTCTATTCTTGTTCAGAAATAGAGGATTTACCAAATGTTGAATCTTCGGTATCAAATGTAACAACAAGGGCAGCTGGAGATGGAGTGTATGATGTATTAGGTTATGGTTATGATATAACCGATGACTACATGGGTGAAAATTCAACAAGGTTGAAAATCTTAGATGTGGAAGCATTTGTGAAAGCAAACCCTAACAGATTTGATAAGCAATTTTCAGGGGTAATTGATCAGAGATGTTTTGCAGGAGCAGATGCGCAATCTTTTTTATCTCAGATAATAACCGATACGAATTTTAGTGGTTCTGTAGGATCTTTACCTGAGAAAAAGGATAAAGAGGGCTTTTTCTCAGGGACTATAACGACGGGATTCAAAACAAGCTCAAAATATTTCTATTCTTCAAAATACTCATTTGCAAGAGCGGAGGTTTTTAAAAAGCAAAGGAGATATCTGCTGAATACAGATATTGAAACCTTATCTAAATACTTGTTGTCTTCTTTTGTTGAAGATTTAAATAAATATTCTGCGGATAAAATTGTGGAAATGTATGGAACGCATGTTTTAACTAATATAACAGTTGGAGGGAAATATACTGCATATTATAAATCTGCTATAATAGAAGAGAATAGTAGTACGGAAAAGACAGAGATTGTCAGTGCAGGGGCAAAATATAATTTGAGCAATATTGGGCTTGATGCTCACGGTTCATGGAGCAAAACGGAAGTAGAGGAGCGCAATAAGAAAAATTCTAATTGGGAATGCTATATTAAGGCTCTTGGTGGTTCTACCTCGGGTACTACTATTACGCTCGCACCCGAGCAAGGACCAAGTTTTAGTATTAATTTGGGAGCATGGACAGAGTCGGTTGATGATCTGCATTCTAGATTATTTGATGTCAACTGGAATGCTACGTATCCTATTTATGATCTAATTTCTGATCCTATAAAGAAGCAGGAAATAAAGGAGGCTGTATTTAGGTACATTGATAGTAAAAAGATAGAAGAAATAGACGTATATCCTTTGTATCAATATAATAATAATAAAGGCAGTTTCCATTATAACACTCAATCTTATTCATTAGGATGGCATAGAGATGGGATAACATGTTACGTTTTACGTCAAAAAGGTGCTGAAGATGTTGTTCCTTTATATCAGTTTGAAAGAAAGGGTGAATTTCATTATAATACTCAAACGTATTCTGCGGGTTGGACTAATCAGGGGGTCACATGCTACATTTATAAATCTAAAATATATGATGAACTTATACCATTATACCAATTTAATTACAAAGATCGGTTTCATTATAATACTCAGACATATTCTGCGGGTTGGACTAACCAAGGTATAGTAGGTTATGTTTTTCCTCTATGATGCAGTTTTAGGAAGTTTATGAGTCTCTCAAATGAGATAAGAGATAGTTCGTATCGGCCGATATTTGAATCTGGTTTGTAAATGATGCCTTTTGCCGGTGGAAAAGATTCTTTTTGATTTGCATTTCTAGATAACGATAATTCTAACTGATTCTTTTGATATGGATTGAAATTTATGAATTATTTTTATGCTATATAACTATAAAAGAATAAATATTTCATGAGGGGTAGAATAACTTATTGTATTATACTGGGAATAGATGGCCTTTTCCTTCGCACGAGTATGAAGAGATGGATGGAAAAACTGCATTGCCAACACGAGCGGCTAATGTTGCTGCAAATAAAGGGATTTTTATTGCATGTTGTGCTGGTAATGATGGGAGTTGGGTCGGGACTCCGGCAGACTCTCCTAATGTATTGGCGGTAGGTTCTGTTACTACTACTGGTGGGATAGGCGATTTTACGGCATATGGTATGACTGTTGATGGAAGGATGAAGCCTGATGTTGTAGCTCTTGGAACTTCGGCATGTACAATTGATATTGAGGGGAGGATTGATTTTAGAAGTGGAACATCCTATGCAAGCCCTATTCTATGTGGGTTGGCAGCCTGTTTATGGCAAGCTTACCCTTGGCTGACTAATCAAGAATTATTGGAGATTTTGAAAAAGTCAGCAAATAGATATGATGTTCCGGAACTGCCTTATGGTTGTGGTATTGTTGATATTCAGAAAGCCATAGATTTAATTGAGACTATGCAGGAAGAATAATGGTATAATTATAGTCTGAAATTATAATAATGGAGCAAAGAAATAAAGGAGATTTATGATATGTATCCTGATTTGCGAGTTGTATTTAGTACATCTTCTTTATTTAATATACTGAATGTGATTGCCGATTTATCCAAGTGTTGTATTTCCTATGAGATACAAGGGCTTTCATATTGGCAGATGATATAGAAACCCCTTATCGGCATAAATTGCCAATCTGGATTGTTGGTTTCCTATATTGATTATACCTCTTCACATACGGGCATATCCATCCCTTTATACACCACTACAATTTTATGTAGTATCGTGTTGCCAATAGCATTTCTCACCGTTTCCGTATCAGCATAGCGGTTGGCTTGGGTGATTGCTTCCTGACGCAACTCTTCCACACGACTTTTGGAATCCTTATATTTGGCATATTTCAGTTCTACAATGTAACTGTGTTTCATGTCGGAATAGATTTCCAGCAGTGGACAGAGGAATATATCAACATAGCCGGCTTGCGTATCTTGTTCAGAAATGGGGCGGTAAAAGCGGTTTTGGGCTGTCATGGCAAGGGTGAAGCCGTGGACAAAGAACTCCCCTTTCTGTTTGTCGCGTTGAGAAGCGTAACGTTTCAGGCAGTCGGCGATGTAGCCGAAGTAAGTTTGCCAGTCGCCACGATAGGCGAGTGAACTGGACAGCTCGTTCTTTTCGTAACTGCTGAAATTAAGGTCGGCTTCATCGTAGGTGCTCAGTAGATAGGCATAAAGCTGCTCACGAACCACCTGGTTGGGAATGGTGAGTTTGGTTTTACCTTCATATGTGCCACTGATGGTAAGCATACCGAAATAATAGAGTAGGCTCACGAAGTTGTCAGGAGTGGTGATATTGACGGCAGGGAAACTTTCTTTCAAATCTCCGGTAATATAGCCTTGACTCACCAAGGTCTGGATGATGGAAGCATCGTGGGCAAATTCTTTGTCCTTACGGATAAGCATGCGCAACTTTTCGTAGTCAACGCGGATGTTGCTTTCTATCATATTCTGCGGTGCTTTACCATCGTTGTCAAGGTAGTTTTTGATAAAATAGAGCACCATATTAGAATTGTACATGGTGGTTTCACCATAACGTCCTTGTGCAAAGCAATAGTTGTCGTACCACGGTTGCATTATGTCCAACAGCTCGTCCACAGTGTGGTTGAAGTGGCTGGTGGTGGAGTAATAGGTCAACATTTGCCGTACTTCCTCTTCCGTGAATCCTATCATTTCGTTGAATTTTGGGGAGAGCGAGTAATTGGTACCGATGTTGAAGCCGCTAGTGAGGTCGTCCATCGTAACAGGGCTGACACCGGTGATGAAACAGCGCTCGATACTGGAATAGGTTCCTGCTTTCACCTTGTTGAAGAAGGCGCGCAAATAGCCTTCGCCATGTGTCTCGTTGGTGTAACGATGTAAACTCTCAGGATCGGCGAGGATGGCATTGGTAAAGTGGTCGTACTCGTCGATGAAAAGATAAATTCTTTGGCCGGTTTTGTTACATTCCGTAAACAGGTACTCAAATTGTTCTATGGCTCCTTCTTTTGCATCCAGTTTTTCCTTAATACCCTGAGGAAGATAGTCGGCATAGATATCGCAAAAGTAGTCGAACATGGTTTGGCAATGCGCATCCAGCCCTTTGCGGTAGTTGTGCAGTTCACCGACAATTCCGGAAAAATTGAGATAGAGCACCAGGTAGCTGTTGCGGTCACGTGTGGGATATTTCCCGATATAAAGATCACCGAACAAAGCATCAAACTTATCTTTGGCGGCTATGTCGTAATAATGTTGCAGCATACTTACCGTCAGACTTTTGCCGAAACGACGGGGACGGATGAAGAAGAAAAACTTATCCGCGTCTTCTATTATGGGAATAAAGCGGGTTTTGTCTACATAATAACAATCGTCGCGGCGAATCACGGAGAAGTTCATCATGCTGTAAGGGATGCGTTTCCTTTTGGATGCTATATATTCTTCCATAACTGATGCCCTTTTTTAAAGTTTGCTTTGAATGCAAACAGAGGTACGCCCTTTCCGCTATTTCTCCAAGCAAAGATTCTTAAAAACACGGAACACTTTCTTTATTATCTTGTTTTCCCTGTGTAATCCACAATTTTATTTAATCAAAATAGCATAAGTCCATATTTCTTTTTGTTTTTGCAACAGCGGTTGAATCAATGGCTGTTGCGATATAAAAGACAATGTATGAAGTTCTATAACAGAGAAAAAGAGATAGCAGAATTGGTCCGTATACGGGAGCTTGCATTCGCTCAAAATTCCCGGATGGTAGTGCTGAAAGGAAATTTGCTGTTCGTAAACAGCAGAAAAAGGATATTTTTGCTGTTTACGAACAGCAAATACTTATATTTGTAGTCTGAAATTAAAATATAAGAATGTATGGAGACGCTATTTGCCAAGCAGGACCGTTTATTAATGCTTACGTCTACTGAGATTGTACGCACACTCATGCATAGGATCAATTGGAATGCTCAACTGATCGCTATAAGAGGACCACGAGGTGTTGGGAAGACTACGTTAATGTTGCAGTATATAAAACAGCATTATGAGGTGTATAACCGGGAAGCGCTTTACTGTACGCTGGATTCTGTGTATTTTTCTAATCATACTTTACTGGAATTGGTGGATACTTTCTATAAACACGGTGGTAAGCACCTGTTCTTGGATGAAGTGCATAAGTACCCGACTTGGAGCAAAGAGATAAAGGAGATTTATGATATGTATCCTGATTTGCGGGTTGTATTTAGTGCATCTTCTTTACTTAATATACTGAATGCAGATGCCGACTTGTCCAGGCGTTGCATTCCTTATGAGATGCAAGGACTTTCTTTTCGGGAATTTATGCTGTTTTATAAACAGTTGGATTTACCGATATGTACTTTGGAAGAGGTATTGAATTCTCCCGGAGATATTTGCTCAAGAGTGAACGAGGTATGTCGCCCTCTCGCTTTTTTCAAGGAATATTTGCAGTATGGATATTATCCATTCTATTTAAAGAATCAGATGGATTATTATACAAGTATTGAGCAGGTTACTAATTTTATTATTGAGTCGGAGCTGCCTCAACTGTGTGGAGTTGATATTGGTAATGTCCGTAAGCTGAAAGCACTATTGGGGATTCTGGCCACTTCTGTTCCTTTTGAAGTGGATATTTCTAAATTATCAACTACAATTGGCATTCATCGTAATACGGTAATAGAATATTTGAATAGCTTGGAAAGAGCCAAATTACTCCGCCTGCTGTATGCGGATTTGCTTTCTGTTAAAAAGATGCAGAAGCCGGATAAGATATATCTGGATAATCCTAATCTGCTCTACGCTTTGGCTTCCCATCCGGTTAAGATAGGTACAGCGCGTGAAACGTTTGTTGTGAATCAGTTAGGCTATATGCATGAGGTGGAGTATGGTAAAAAAACAGGCGATTTTAAAGTAAACGGATGCTATACATTGGAAGTTGGTGGTGAAGGGAAAGGGTATAATCAGATTGCAGATTTGCCGGATTCATATATATTGGCAGATGGAATAGAAACCCCTTATCGGCATAAATTGCCAATCTGGATTGTTGGTTTCCTATATT
>OMCA01001259.1_pt1 | contig 12223 bp, 7 predicted proteins | sample 1673621 | NCBI WGS metagenome assembly OMCA01 (sample SAMEA103958117, study PRJEB25191) | human gut metagenome | biome: human-associated habitat [ENVO:00009003]; feature: intestine environment [ENVO:2100002]; material: feces | place: Germany | collected 2013/2015
AGGAGTGGGGAAATGATTACAATATTGATCGTGGATGATGAAAAACTGGAGCGAAGGGGAATCCGCTTTCTGTTAAAGAGGGAGGAAGGAGAATTCCAGATCCTAGAAGCAACGAATGGAAAGGATGCACTGGGAGTATTAGAATCAAACCATGTGGATATTTTATTTTCGGATGTAAAGATGCCTTATATGAATGGACTGGAGCTGACGAAAGCAGTGAGAGAAGATCATCCGGATATGGAAATCGTGATCTTCAGCGGATATAATGATTTCTCTTATGCAAGAGAAGCATTGCGGTATGGAGTTGTGGACTATGTTCTGAAGCCGGTTGATCCGGAGGAATTCCATAAGACTTTTCAACGAGTGATGGAAAATATTTCTTCTAAGATAGAGAAAAAAGAGCAGCAGGAAAAGAAAGAAGATTATCTGAAAAAATACTTTTTACTGAAATATCTGTATGGGGGAAAAGAGGAAGATTTTGTTCAGTTTAAGAAACTTACAGATGGAATGGAAGATGATCTGTCCCAATTTACCCGTATGGTTCTTGTCAGTGCCTCAAATGGATTCTTCGAAACGGAAGAGGAACATTTCCTGATGAGCCTGAAGGAAGAGGTGCAGAGAGAGTTTCATTATGTGAATCTGAATTCGAATGAATCCATCTTTTTGTTCACGGAAAAATATGCAGATTATCATGGAATCGTAGAGAAAATGTACCGTTTTTTTGCGCACCAGTTTGACAGTGAATGTTATTTTGCAGTCAGTGAGGAAATCGAAGATGGAAAAAATCTGGCAGAGGAATTTAAGGTGCTGGAAGGAATGTTAGAAGAGCAGTTCTATCAGCCACGTCAGCATCTGTTTTTCCACGGGGAGAAGCAGGAAGAGAAGAAAGCTGATCCGGCAGAAGATTCTGAAATCATGGAACAGATTACGAAAGATATTCAATATAAAGATCTGCCACATCTCCGTCAGGATTTTCAGAGACTGGAAGAAAAATATCGTGCGCATAAGCAATTTTCGGATATGTATGTAAAGTTTGTATTTTCTGGAATTATGAAAGAATTGCTCGACCAGATGGAAGGGCTGGATGAAAAGATGCTTTCCAAGAGAGTGGATCGATTATATCGCTGCAGAAACCTTAATGATGTGATTGCTATAGTAGAAGAAGTACTTCAGGAATATGAACATTGCATGCAAGAGCAGGAAGATGGGTTCCGATCAGAAGTTACAACCGTGAAGGGATATATTTATCACCATTATAAGGAAAAGGATCTGGGAGCAGAGACACTTTCCGCAATGGTTTTTCTGTCACCGGGATATTTAAGCGCTGTATTTAAAGAAGAAACAGGGATGACACTGAACCGTTTTATCCGTGAAGTGCGAATGAATAAAGCAAAAGAGCTTTTAGAGACAACGAATATGAAAATCTCCCAAATTGCGAAAGAAGTAGGATTTTCCAATAACTCATACTTCTGCAGAAGTTTCAGAGAGTTTTTCGGAGATACACCGGAAGCATGCAGGAAAGGAATAGCGGCGGATGAAAAAACAAATACGGAAGTTGATCCATCGATTTGAAAATCTGAAATTTCGTAAAAAACTGTCTGTTTTGATGCTGATTGCAGGACTGGTTCCGGTAGGATTCCTTGCTTTTTCCATGCAGTATGGCATGATGAATCAATTGCGAGAGAAGGAACAGTACAATCTGGAGAAAATGTTGGAACAGTCAGTGAGTTCGATTGAGAATCAGTCTCAGATCTATGAGAACCTGGTTGATTATCTGTCTTATTCTCAAAATCTCAGGAATATTTTTGATGTGGAGACAGAGTCGGATTATGAGAAGTATTTGAAATATGTGAAGGTGGCTGATCCACTGTTGCAGATGCCGACAATCTATCACAAAGAGATCCAGAGCATTACATTATATTCTGACAATATAGAAGTGCCACATGGAGATACACTTCTTCCAATGTCAGAAGCGGAGAATCAACAGTGGTATTCCAGGCTGAATGAAGGAACGCTGATGCAGTGGAGCATTACTCGTGGGGGAAATAAATCAATCATTGCCAGTCGGAAATTCTATGACAATGATACGATCAAAGCGGTGTTGGAGATGCGTCTGGATTATGAAAAAGTTCTTGAACCATTCATGAGCCAGCTTACAGATAATACAGGAGGCATGATTCAGGATGATAATGGAAATATTGTCTATGCCGAGTGTTCTATGGATAAGAAATATCGTCCGAAGGATATTGAGAGTCCGAAAGATATCAGTGAGAATTATTATCTGGTACAGCGGACAATGAAGGATACAGGATGGAATTTCTATATCTATCGTCCAAAGGAAGTAAGTGAAAACGCAATCCATAAGCTTTTGCTCAAAAATATTCCGATTATTTTGATCAGTGTTCTTCTTCTGAGTTTTCTGGGATATGTTTTTTCTCTCCGTATGGTATCGCAGTTGGAGTTATTGACTGAAAATATGAACCTGATCAATATGGGACTTCGTAAAGTTACCGTGCAGAGTAAATCCAAAGACGAGGTGGGTGTGCTGATCCGGTCATTTCGGCGCATGATGGATCAGATGAACCATTTGATCTCAGAAGTATATGAGAGTAAGATCCAGCTTCAGAACAGTGAGATGAGAGCACTGCAGGCACAGATCAATCCACATTTCCTTTATAATTCGCTTTCAATCATCAACTGGAAAGCAATTGAAGCGGGGGAGGATGAAATCAGTCATGTGACATTGGCACTGTCTACTTATTATCGGACAAGCCTAAATCGTGGTGAAACAATGACTACAGTGGCAAAAGAAATTGATAACATCCGTGCATATCTCAAAATCCAACTTGTTATGCATGATAACGAGTTCCGTGTGGTTGAACAGATTTCGGATGGTCTTAATGATTATCTGATACCGAAGTTGATCCTGCAGCCACTTGCAGAAAATGCAATCGATCATGGAATTGATGTGTCAGATAATGAGAATCCAACATTGTGGCTGACGATTCGTGAAGAAGATAAGCATATTTTCTTTGAAATCAGGGACAATGGTGCGGGAATGACGCAGGAGAAGGCGGATCAGATTCTGACATATCAGTCCTCCGGTTATGGTGTGCGAAATGTCTGTGACAGAATCCATGTCCTTTATGGAGAAAAAGGTGAGATGAAGATAGAAAGTACTCCAGGAAAAGGAACGCGGGTCTTTATCCGAATTCCGAAGAACACGGAGGCGAAGGTGTTATGAAAAACGATATGAAAAAGCGAATTCTCTCAGCCCAGCTTGCATTAATTTTATTGCTGATGCTTTGGTGCGGAACCTATTTTGAGACGAAGGAAAGTCAAAGACAGATGGAACAGTTAGAAGCATCCCAAAGTGAGTCTGGTGCAAGCAATGCAGTTGAAGTGAAAAGAAAGCTGATGTATAAAGCGATGCATACACCACTTGGGAAATATCCTGAGACTGTTACCTATACACTTGGCAAGATTGCAGGGGCGAATAATTCGAATCTTCCTGTAGGAAATACGTACGAAAATAATGCATATACGAGATATTTGAAGAAAATACTTAATATTCAGAATGAAGATGTCTTTGAATTGCAGGATGGCAATACTTATGAAGAGGCGGTCAATGTAGCGATTGAAGATCGTGATATTCCAGATGTGCTTGTTGTGAAGGGAAGAGATAACCTGCTCCGCCTGATTGAAGCAGGCCTGATCGAAGAACTTACAGAAACGTATGAAGAGTGTACGACAGATACGATCAAAGAAATGTATGAAAGTTATGGAGATTCTCTTTTACAGTCTGCAACCGTGGATGGAAAGCTATATGCATTTCCGAATACGGTGATTGACGATGGAACTCCGCTTCTTTGGCTGCGGAAAGACTGGATTGAGAAGTTGGGATTAAAGGAACCGGAAACAGTAGGAGAAGCGTTGGAAGTGATCCGGGCATTTGTAGAACAGGATGCAGCAGGAGACGGTCAGACAATCGGCCTTGCCTGTAGTACAGACGTGGTTGCCGGTGCGGATCAGACTTATGGAGTGGATGCAACTTTTATACATGCCGGTGCAATGCCATGTCACTGGATTCTGGATGAAAGTGGAGATGTAGTTTATGGGTCAGTAACACAGGAAACAAAAGAAGCGCTTTTGAAACTTCACAATCTATATGAGGATGAGATACTCGACCAGAGATTCCTGCTACGAAAGACGGAAAACATAGATGATCTGTTAAAAACCGGACATTGCGGTGCTATCTGTGGACGCTGGTGGGCTCCGAATAACCCGTTGAGTGCAGCATATAATGTCGATTCAAATGCAGAGTGGAAACCGTATCTTTTAGACAAAGAACAGGTAAATGAGACGCAGAAGATATCAGTTTTTGAATCGTATGACCAGTGGATGTATGTGGTGGTGCGTAAAGGATATGAGCATCCGGAAATTGTAGCAAAGTATGTGAGTGCGATTTTTGATCAGTCTAGATATGCAAATGATAGTGCGGCAAGAGAAGTGAATGATTATTTTTCTATTAATGTAGATCCGACGGCCCGTCCGCTGAATATTAATGTGGATTATGAGGATGCACTTTACCGTACGACAGAACATATTCAGGCAGCACTGGATAAGACGCTTGATGTATCAGAGCTTAGCGGTTTGGAAAAGTCTTATTTTAATACATGCAAATCTTACTTGAATGGACAGCTGACAACCGCGAATGGATGGGCGGCGTATGCGTCAAGAATTCAGGCTGTGGGGGAACTGCAGAAGGCAGGAATAACAAGTACATCGACATTGCCTCTGGAAAATGTAAATGCAGAAATTCCGCAAGAATTACAGGAACTGGAACAGGAAGCATTTCTTCAGATCATTAGTGGGGAGAAACCAGTGGATTACTTTGATACTTTTGTGGCAGAATGGTATGCAAACGGTGGAAAAGTGCTGACCGAACGGGTGCAGAACGCCTATGAAAGTGGAAAGAACTAAAAAGAATGGATATTAATCAGAGACTGACAGAAGAATTAAAGAAACAGATTCTGGCAGCGGAAACGCTTGTGGCAGTAGAAGACCTGTATCGCCCATATCGTCCAAAGCGCCGCACACGTGCGACAATCGCGAAGGAGAAAGGACTTGAGCCGCTGGCTGCATTGGATCACATTGTAGAAGACAAAGGAACCGCTTGAGAAAACAGCGGAAGCTTATATCTCTGAAGAAAAAGGAGATTGTAGCAGAATAAAAAACAAAAAAACAGATACGGATGATTACCTACTTACGTTGGAGCAGAAAAAGTTTCAAAATAAATCAAAAAATATTTGTGAAGTCTACCAGTCAGAGTCTTTTCGTTGTATAATGTCTTTGTCGTACAGGGTCACTTTCCTTTGGAATGTTTTGAAGCAAACTCATTATACATCAGAAAGCCCTGTACGATATTTTTTATGAAAAAGTTGTAAAGTGGTGTAAAGATTAATGATCTTTGTATTGGCACCGAAAATATATTTATTTCTCCGCGGCTTTTCTTCCAGGATGGGAGAGTGCCGCGGAGAATTTTTTGCGAAGAAAGAATTGCTATAGCTTTTGTAATTCCGGGAAAACCTTTATCTAAGAAAAAAATACAATATTAACATGAATATCATGAATATAATATTGGAGGCTGTGAATATTCCCAAATACTTCCCTCTCAGATTCCTGTTTTCTTTTGCAATATATTTGAAACTTATCAGGCTTGCCATGGATGCAATCAGAGTGCCGAGACCTCCAATATTGGTTCCGACAATTAAAGCCCGGTAATTATCTGTAAAGCCGGATAAAAGAAGCGCAGCGGGAACATTGCTCATAATCTGACTGGCAAGAACAGCAGTAAGTGTTTCCCTTCCTGCCATGATTCTTTCCAGAAAACTGCTGAATTGCGGAATCCTTCCAAGGTTGCCGATAAAAATAAATAATGCGATAAAGGTGGCAAGCAGGGAGTAATCCACCCTGCTTATATTTTCCCTGTTTCTTAGCAGCATATATATAAGAACCAATACAAGAGGAATCTGGTATGGAATGATACGTGCAACAGTGAGCAGGCAGATTGTAAATAAGATCAGGTAAGCGGCCAGGTATTCCATGTTAAGTTCTTTTCTGTCAGAGAATCCCAAAAGAGTTTTATCTTTTTCGGAACCGCATACGTGAGGTGCTTTGGCAGCGGCTACCTGTATCCATATCAGAAGAAGGATAAGTGCTGTGGCGGAATAGGGAAGCATCAGGGTTATTAATTCTGCCGCGGACATCCCTGCTCTGGCATATAGATAAAGGTTCTGCGGATTTCCGATTGGTGTGAGCATGCTTCCGAGATTAGCAGCGATTGTCTGCATGGCTACTATTTTAAGAAGCCAGTAATTGCCCAGTTCCTTTGGCAGTTTATGCACAATGATCAGTGCAAGAGGAACAAAAGTAATCAATGCCACATCATTGGTGATCACCATTGACAGGAAGAAACATAAGAGTACCAACAGCCTGATCACACCCACAGTTCCCGATGTTCCCATCAGCAATTTTTTGGCAAGTATATCAAAAACACCAACAGCCTTCAAACCAGCTACAATTGCCATCAAACAGAAGAGGAGCCCGAGAGTCCTGAAATCGATATAAGTAAAATAAGCCTTATCCGGTCTGACCCAGAACATAGAAAGAAGCGCCAGGATCACTGCAATTGACAAAACGGTTTCTTTCCTGAAAAAAACATATAATTTTTGTAACATAATATTTCCTTTCCGGTCTGATACGACCGCGTATAAGTATATCACAGAAACATCCAGAAAAAAAGAATATCATTTTGTATTGTGGATTGTGTTTGCGATTACCGCCTCATTCCTGTATAATAAAAATGTTATCAATGGCGACATCATTTCAAAAGTTCAGAATATGAAAAGAAAACGTTTTGGAAGAACTATACAGAAAATATCAGGGAAAAACAATAAAAGATGACTATGGGAAAAATTCCAAGGAATTTATAGATTTTGCAAATGACATGAAAAAGAGCATGAAAATTAATACCGCAAAATATGGATTAAGGCTTATTACCTTTGAGACGGGGCATTACGATATGTGCGGATATTTTAAGGACAACGAAACAAAAAAAGTATGCATATTTTTCATTCCATGAATGCAGGAACCACCCCATAGATTTCGACATGATGAACTCTAAGGGATTTCTCGTCCGTTCTGCAAAAGGATTGAACGATTGCACTGGAGGATACAACAACTTTACGGACTTGAAGGGATTTTTCCAACTGGTAAAGCAGATTACTTCCAGTGAAAGCGACATAATGGCGAACGATACCCCGTACAAAAACTAACATTTCATTTGTTCATATCGTATCTTTTGTATATGTCAGGCAGTCAAAGGACTGTACTTATACAAAAAGGAGAGGGAATTGCTGATAAGATTGTAACAGGTTTCCTTTGCACTATCCCAGAAATGAAAGAAAAACTAGAGGGGGGAAATATAATGATTAATCTTGGTACATTAAAAGAAATTACTGATTTGAGAAGTATATGGCCACATGAAGCTTTGAATTTTACTCCTTGGGTGGCAGAGAATGTTGAATTACTTGCAGATGCTGTTGGTCTTGATATTACGGTTGATGAGACAGAGTCCTCTGTTGGAAACTTTAATGTTGATATCTATGCATCTGAAACAGGAACAGATAGAAAGATTATCATTGAAAATCAATTAGAAGATACAGATCATGACCACCTTGGTAAATTAATTACTTATGCATCTGGTAAAGATGCAGATGTGGTTATATGGGTTGTGAAACACGCACGTGAGGAACATAAGGCAGCAGTTGAGTGGCTTAATAATCATACAGATGATAAGATTGGTTTTTTCTTATGTGAGATAAAGCTTTTCCAGATAGGTGATTCTGATATTGCTCCATTATTCACTGTATGCCTGGGATCAGGCGCTGCTCCTGTTGGGCACATATCCGCCGATACTTTATCGACGCTGTTCCAAAAGGGAAGCAGTATGACTACAGCCAGCCTGCAGTATAGGGAGTCCAGTACTGCAATCGGTTGTTTGCCATGGAAGACTCCATTAACAAAAAGTATCCCGGTAATTATGAAAAGCGGAAACAACTGCGTCTCGAGAAGGAAAAACCTGTTCTGGAGGCTTTCTGGTCGTGGCTTGACCAGCAAAAGCCCGTCCGGAATACCCGGCTGGATAAAGCCGTGAATTATGTTCTCAACAGGCGTGATATAGCGGAAACCTATCTGGAAGACGGGCGGTGCAGCTTTACCAATAATCTCAGTGAGAATGCGATCCGTCCGTTCGCAGTGGGGCGAAAAAACTGGCTGTTCAGCAGTTCCGTGGACGGAGCGAATGCCAGCGCAGTAGTCTACACAATGGTTGAGATGGCCAAAGCACATGGGCTGAATATTTACGGATATCTTAAATTTCTGCTGGAGAACCGACCGAGTAAAAATATGACCGATGAACAGCTGGCGGAACTGGCACCTTGGAGTGAAAAACTCCAATCTATCAAAAATCGCATGTGAATTATAGTGAATTACTCCAACTCGTAAAGGGCTGGAGTAATCTTGTATCTAACCGCATTATTATTTGGCGCTTACTTTTGATCTTAAATTTGTTTCGCAAAGGCAAAGTATATATGAAACGCATACACGGGAAAAGAGTAAAGATATTAGAGAGTGCATATTCCGCAAGAACTGCGCATCCGTTCCAGAGGAACGGAGCGCCATTCCGCTTCAAACTGAGCAAAGCTCAGCAGGTTGATTAATTACTAGTGGTTATTCTGCGATCCCTGCCAGGAAATTCAAGGCGATATGCCTTAGATGTCATTCGACTTAAGCAGGCATCTGCGTAGGTGGAATCCCCAAAAAGCTGATACCATCCGGATACTGGAATCTGTGAGATAATAGTTGCCTTGCGGCAGTCTCTGGACTTGATGATTTCAAATAAATCGCGGCATTTCTCGATGTCCAGATCCATTAAGCCGAAATCATCTATCACCATGAGATCATAAGCTGCCATTTCATTCGAATACTCAAAGTAAGTACCTTCCTGCCTGGCATGATCTGATTCCTTTAAGAGTGTGTTCGCACGTATGTATTTAACAGTACGGTTCTGATGCATTGCTGTGACACATAAGGCGCAGGCGATGTGCGTTTTCCCAGCACCGGCCCCTCCGGTCATCAGCAGGTTATTCGGCTCATCGATCCAATCACACTTAGCCAGAAGTTCTATGACGTGTGTATTCAGCTGACGTTCTGGATCATAGATTGAGCTGTCAAGATCAGCTGCAGGATATTTCAGGGTCGCTTTCTTCATGAGACGTTTAAACTTTTTACTCTCACGCTGATCCCACTCCTGATTTACAATAGCAGCAAAGCGGACTTCAAATGGTTCGAGACCTGTGTTTGGTTCCAGCAGCTGCTTTTCAAATGCTTCAGCCATACCGGACATGCGAAGTTTATACAGCCGATCCATGAGTATGTTCTGTTCCTTTGTGAGTTTATCGTTATAAAGATAGTCTTTTAATCTGTATGCCATAGTACGTCACCCTTACTTATAGTAGTCCTTTCCTCTGATATTTTCATGATTGGGCAGTGTTCCTGGTGAATGCTCGGGGAGTTCCTTCACATCCATCTTTTTCAGCATCTGCTTGAAGGTAAAATACTTACAGGAATTGATCTCTATACATTTACGGGCAACTTCTTCAGCAGCACCTTTCGGGATTGTTTTTACTTTATGCAGGATACCTGCACAGGCATTATAGGACTGCTCTTCATGTTTTGATGATTTAAGGAGTCTGTCAATCAGTTCTGACATCGCAGGACCGATGGCAGAAGCCCAGCGGCGGTAATAATTACCATCCTTTGAATTGACTTCTTTGTAATAAAGGTGTTCTGGCGGCATATGTTCATCTACCGTGATATACAGCGGAAACTCTCTATAAGACCGCTTATGTGTACAGATCAGCCGATTATACTGATCACAGATCCTGATCTCTGAAGCGGTTGCCTTCAAGATTGCAGGCTTGCCACAGTAAGAGTACAATACGGAGTAGTAGTGGCCGTCATACTCGATGTGGTAGTTGTTGGGAACTTTTAGGACCGCTTTATAGTCGCAAGCCGTGTAACATCCGCCTGGCAGTGGTTTCATACATGGTTTGTCATACTTTTCGAAAGCATCCTGTCTTGAGAAGTCCTTGCCTTGAAAAGATCGTTTATTGAGGACTGCTACTATTTTTTTGATTTCAGCATTTAGGTCTTCAAATGATACATATATCTTTTCTTTCAGTTTCTCAACCAGGTGTATTTCAAGATAACGTACATGATTTTCAACTGTAGGCTTGCCTTTCGGCTTTCTAGCGGGTGGTGGAAGAACTATAGTTTCATAGAAATCTTCCAGATCTGCAAATGTAGACTGCAGGATAAGTTCATCCTTTGTGTGCTTGGTTACAGCAGTTCGCAGGTTATCGGGCACAAAGTATTTCGTAACAGCACCATAAAATGAAACAGCATGGGCACAGCCTTCTATAAAACATGGGAGCTTCTCATTTGGAAAAGCTTCTGCATAGATCAGACTGCTGACTCCAAGAGTGGTCGCAAAGATATGGACTTTTTTGATCTCGCCCGTTTCGGTATCTGTTAACAGTTCCGGCTGATCACCGACCCAGTCGATATACATCTTTTCACCCGGGATTCGGTTTACGGCCATTGATACCTTCTGGCCACCATAGTTTTCTGCTATGAATCGGTTGAAGTATTCGTAAAACTGTGACTTCTCATAACCATCAGGATTCTTTTCTTTATAATCCAGCCAACAGAACGAAATGTTCATGCGGCTCCCTGGTGCATGAATTCTGTCATAGTAATACTGGAAATCTGGAAGTGGGACATCTTTCCTCTGTAGATTTTTCTGCGGATAGAAAAGGTTCTCAACTTCCTTAGGTGCCATCATTTGGAGTTCCTCGATTGGGATTCCGTTGGCATGGTATCGGCTCATGATCAGATTTAATGTACCTGAGCCAATCTTGTAACGGTCCATAACGGACCTGGTCTGGCATCCATTCAAATGCATCTGGATGGAGCCGATAATCGTGTTGTAGTCTTGCATAGTTATGCCTCCTTTCGCAATCATTTGATGACTACGAAAGAACTATAACACGTTGAAAACTTATTGATCAGCTGAAGCGGAAATACGTTCAGTTACATCCGGAAAGACTGATCAGCTCTTAGCGGAATGCGTGGTCAGATGAGCCGGAATTTGCAGCCTTACTTTTCTTCATTCTTTCATTGTATCGTTTTTTCTGTGACTGTCAAGAAAAAACGCACAAAAACGGGGAGTCTCTGAACATTCGTTTCAAATCCTCCCCACTTTTTTATTTTTTCCGGATATCCGCCATCGTCTTCAGCAGAAGTTCTTTCTTCCAGAAGACCAGCCCTGCACTTGCGAGCAGAATCGCGTAACGCAGGATCCTGTACGGGAAAATCAGATTGCAGATGATGCTTGCTCCAATCAGAAAAACGGAGCACGCCACAAGAAATCCTGGACTCATCAGATTTTCCTGGATTCCTTCGTTCACCAGAATCCGTTTGCTCACAATATAATGGCCGACCGAATACAGCATATAGCATGCCAGCGTCGTGTAACCGGCCGCGATGTAACCGAACAGGCGGATAAAAATAAAGTTCAGCACCACATTCGCTCCAGCCGCCGCCATGGATGCAGCCATCAGAAACTGTGTTTTTTCATAATAAAACTGCGGCATCGAGAGAATATTATAAATGAAGATAAAGAACACACTCGCTGCCACCGGCGGAATGACGTACACCGCCTCGCGGTACTTCGGTGATCCGAAAATCAGCACCAGCTCCGGGCTGATCAGCATCAGCGCCACGGCTATGCCGACCACTACAATGCTCAGCAGCTGCAGCACCTTCCGCATCGAGCGGATGTCGCCCTTTTTGATCTTGCTGTACATCCACGGTGTCAATGCACTGTTCATACCGCTGATGAAAAGCTGCACCAGCATACCAATGCTGTACGCCAGCCCGTACAGCGCAACTTCCGTCTTTCCGACCATCTTGTCAATCATGATGCGATCGCCCTGATTCAGGATAATACCGGACAGATAATGCGGCACAATCGGAATTCCGATCCGCAGTGCGTAGCCCCAGTATTCCTTCGAAAAGAACTCTTTTCCTTTGCAGA
>OMCA01001260.1_pt1 | contig 12223 bp, 10 predicted proteins | sample 1673621 | NCBI WGS metagenome assembly OMCA01 (sample SAMEA103958117, study PRJEB25191) | human gut metagenome | biome: human-associated habitat [ENVO:00009003]; feature: intestine environment [ENVO:2100002]; material: feces | place: Germany | collected 2013/2015
CTGCATTGCCATCGAGGACGAATACGGCAACACCCCGGCACAGCGGGCAGAACTGGACTGGCTGCTCTACAACAAGCCCTTGGAATATGCACAGATGGTGCTGAGTGGCGAGATGGAACGCTACCTCTCCCTTGGCTGCGAACACGGCAGATTAGAGGACTAACCTTACATAGAAGCAACAACAGCCCCGCTTTGGTGAAGAAGAAACCAAAGCGGGGCTGTATTGATGAAGGAGAAATGAAGGGAATATCAGGTTACAGATTCAGCTCAAACTGTTCTGCCGTGATTGTTGCTTTGCCATCGGCAGCAAAGGTGATGCCATCGGCAGACTGGGGCGTGTAGATCCATGCGGTCATGGTCTGCTCGCCATCGTTGGCGAAAACTTCGATGCTGTTCTTATCCAGCAGGATGCGGAGCTTGAGCGCACCGTTCTGGCTGCGCACCTTGCAGCTGCGGCGGTGAACGATGTCGGCACGGGAACCGGCATAGCTGCGGTCCAGCGTCAGCTCGGAGGTGTAGGGGTCGTAGGTCAGGCTGGTGTGATGGTCTGCATCGGCGGCCAGCTTGAGAGTGAAGGAGCGGTACTCGCCGGGCTGCACCGTGACGGTCAGGTCGGCCACACGGCCCTTGATGCCTTCCAGAGAAGTTTCGCTTTGCACCGTCACATTTTCGTGGAAGGTGCGCTTGCCGTGAACTGCATCCAGTTCACGCACCGGGGTCTGAAGAATGCGCCCGTCCTTGATGTGCAGTTCGCGCGGGCAGATGGTCTGTCCGAACCACTTGCAGCCCTGGGGCTTATCCTCGGTGTCCGACCAGGTCTGCAGCCATGCGGTCATGATGCGGCGGCCATCCGGGGCAAGGGTGGTCTGGGTGGCATAGAAGTCGATGCCGCCATCCATCAGCTGCACATTTTCCTTGGTGAAGGTGTGGGTGACTTCGTCATAGCTGCCGATGAAGGCAATCACGTTGTGACCGTTGTGGAACTCGCCCTTGGGCAGCATCTCCATGGGGCCGAGCATCAAGACCTGCTTGCCATCCAGCGGGAAGAAGTCCGGGCACTCCCACATTTTGCCGTACTGATTGTTGCAGCGTTCCAGCACCGTGACAAAGTGCCAGTCGAAGCCGTCCTTGCTCTGGAACAGTGCCGCTGCGCCGCTGCCGTCCTCGGCCAGGCAGACGGTGACGACAGAGTAGGTGCCATCGGCCTCACGCCAGATCTTGGGGTCCCGGAAATCAAACTTACTGAAGCCTTCCGGCAGATCCTTCTGGGTCAGCACCGGGTTGCAGGCAGGCTTTTCGTAGTTGAGACCGTCACCGATGGCAATACTCTGGGTCTGGATATCCCGCATCTCCCCATTGGGCTGCTTTTCTGCAATCACGCTGGTGTACATCAGCAGCTGCTTGCCGTCATCCATCTGGGTGGCAGAGCCGGAGAAACAGCCGGGGCCATTGTCTGCCGGGGAATCCGGTGCGAGCGCACAGGGCAGATACTCCCAGTGCAGCAGGTCTGTGCTGACGGCATGACCCCAGTGCATGGGCGCCCACCGCACATCGTAGGGGTTATACTGATAGAACTGGTGATACTTCCCTTTATAATAAGAGAAGCCGTTAGGGTCGTTCAGCCAGCCCACATAGGGGGTCATGTGGTAGGCAGGGCGTTCCGCTGGGGAAATGGCAGCGCCGTGCTTGGCCTCGTAGGCACGGGCTTTGTTCAAAATTTCACTTGGCATCGCGGATGCCTCCTTGTCGCTCAAAATCAGACGTTGGCCTTGTAGCGGTCATAAGCGTTCTGGTAGACTTCCAGCAGCTTGTCCATGCCGCAGCTGTTGGTCAGGGTGTCGAGGTATGCGCTCCACTCGTCATCAGAGGGGCCGCCATCCTTCAGCCACAGGCCTTCCTGCTCAGAGACTGCATTCTCAAAATCTGCACGGTAGCGGTCAATGGTGTCCAGTTCCTCGCTGGTGAACACGCAGTCGATGGGGTAGGTGGTGGTGTCGTCCACAAAGGGCATCCAGAAGTCCTTCAGGTCGGTCAGACGCTCGATGGCGCGGTCCTCCATGTAGAAGTACTTGTCGTAGTACTCGCTGAGGATCAGCTTGGGACCCCAGACCTCGTAGGTGGATTTCAGCTCACCGGCACCCTTGTTGTACTTTGCCTTGGCCTCTTCCTCGGTGATAGATTTCCACTTGCCGTTGGCGTCCTGCTCGGTGAAGAACACGCCGATGGGGCCGTACTGCAGCTGCATCACGGTCTCGCCGTCATACCACTGGTCAAAGAACTTCAGCAGGTTGGCGGGGCTCTGGCACTTGTTGGTCACGTTCAGGTTGCCGCTGTTGGTACCGCCGCCGGTACGCACGGTGACGTTGTGAGTGCCGTCCGGGCCGTCCAGTACGGGCAGGAACACATAGTCCTTGGAGTAATCGCCCATCAGCTCCTCGATGTACCACCAGGTGGAAACGCCCAGATAGCCCTGTGCGCCCTTAGCCAGCAGCTGGTTGGTATCCTGACTGAACATCTCCACGTCCATCAGACCCTCGGCGTACCAGTCGTGGAAGTAGGTGACCGCCTTGCGGTAGTTGTCCTCGGCGCAGACAAAGCGGCACTTGCCGTCCTTCTGCAGCACCAGATCGTTGCACACATCGTTGGGCCAGTTGGTGAAGCCGAAGCCTGCGTAGAAGATGTTCTGACCCCAGCACCACTCGTCAAAGCCAGTGGACATCGGGATGGTGCTGCCGGGAGCGTTGCCGTAGACCTTGGCGGACATATCGTTGTCTTTGAAGGCCTTCAGGGCGGTGTGCAGCTCGTCCAGCGTGGTGGGCACTTCCAGCCCCAGCTCATCCAGCCAGCGCTTGTTGATCATGGAGAACTGCGGAATGGTGAAGATGCTGTAATCCTCGTCGTCACCGATACCGGCAGTGCCCATCTGCTCGGCAGCGGGCAGACCGTAGATGCAACCGTCGCTCATGGTGATAGCGGCGCGGATGTTGGGATGCTCGTCCAGGATCTTGGTCAGGTTGGGCATGATCTCGGCGTTGATATAGGGGGTCAGGTCCAGGAACGTGCCGTCTGCACCGTAGTTGGCGATATCGTAGTTGGAGAAGCCTACACCCATAAAGGCGTCCGGCAGCTGGTCGCCTGCAATGCGGATGTTCACCTGCTCGCTGAGGGAGTCGCTCATGGTCTCGTAGTTGAGTTTAACGCCCACGTTATCTGCCAGCTTCTTCAGCACCTCGTTGTCGTTGTAGCCGGGGCTCAGAGCAGACTGACCGCCCACGATGTCAAAGCTGGTCTGGTCGGTGTTGGAGGGGTCCGGTCCAGCGGCCTTTTTGCTGCCACCGCAGGCAGACAGTGCCACGGCAGAACCGGCAACGGCGCAAACCTTCAGGAAATTGCGGCGAGAGATCATCTTTTTCATGGTTGTTCTCCTTTTCTGTAATGTTATATCAGGTTCTTTTCGTTTTCTGGAATGGGCAGCGGATTCTGTGCCCTGTTCATCAAGCTCCATCGCTTTCTGTTCCGGGCAACGGCTTCAGCGCCCTCTTGCGGTGCCCTGCATCCGCTTCGACCCTTGGGCGGGTCTCGCGTCTTGCAGACCGCTGCGCCAAAAATTGCTCCCTGTTTCGGCCGTAGGCCGCGGTCGCAATTTTAGCCCTTGACCGCACCTGCCATGAAGCCTTTTTCAAAATACTTCTGTACAAATGGGTAAACGATCAGCATGGGGGCAGCTGCCACGATGATGGAAGCAAACTTGATCATTTCGGTCAGCTTATTCAGTTCTGCAAAGCCTCCCGCTACCATAGAGGACTGGCTGGCACTGGTGGAGCTCTTGATCAGGATATTGCGCAGCACCAGCGGCAGCGGAGCCTGATCGGCTCTCAGGTAGATCAGAGCGGTGAACCAGTCGTTCCAGTAGGCCACCATGCTGTACACCACCATAACGGCCATGATGGAGCGGCTCAGAGGGATGACCATCTTTACAAAGACGGTCCACTTGGAGGCACCATCGATCTCGGCGGCCTCCAGCAGCTCCCGGGGAATGTTGTTTTCAAAGAAGTTGCGGACGATGATGACATTGCCGACCGCCACGACACCGGGCAGGAACAGTGCCCACATACTGCCCAGCAGACCGGTCTGCTTGACGATGAGGTAAGTAGGCACCAGACCGCCGCCGAAGTACATGGTGATGACGAAGAACAGGCTGATGTACTTGCGTCCGGGCAGGTCTTTCACGCTCAGCGGGTAAGCCACAAGATAGATCATGACCACCGAGTAGATGGTGCCGATGACGGTGTACTTGATGCTGTTCATAAAACCGGAGAACAGCGCACTGTCTGCAAACACAGCCTGATAGCCCTTCAGGGTGAACTGGCTGGGCAGCAGGAAGGTCTTGCCGGCGTACACATCGTAGGGGTCTGAGAAGGACGCCACCAGAACGTAGTACAGCGGATAGGCCACGATGAGCATGACGGCGGCGCAGATGACCACCAGAACGATGTCGCTGACCTTATCGGACAGACCGCCGGGCTTCTTTTGACGAGATGCTGCAATGTTTTTTGCCATAACGGTTCGCCCCCTTTACACAAAGCTGACGTCTGCCGCCTTTTTGGCGATGCGGTTGACGATGATGAGCAGGATGATGTTGACCACCGTGTTGAACAGACCCACAGCGGTGGAATAGCTGTACTTGGCGTTGATGATGCCCTGTTCATAGACGTACACGGCAATGATGTCGCTGGTGGCCTTGTTCAGTTCGGTCTGCAGCAGCAGCACCTTTTCAAAGCCCACGTTCATCAGGTTGCCTACACTCATAATGAGCTGCAGCACGATCATGGGTACCAGTTCCGGGATATCAATGTTCAGGATACGCTGGAACATGGACGCACCATCGATCTTAGCGGCTTCGTACAGGCTGGTATCCACAGCAGCCAGACAAGCCATATAAATGATGGTACCCCATCCGGCTTCCTGCCAGATGCCGGATGCCACATAGATGGTGCGGAAGGCGGCGCTCTCCGAGAGGAAGTCCACGCTGGTGCCCAAAATCAGGTTCAGCAGACCGCCCGAGGGGCTGAGGAAGATCTTGATCATACCACAGATGACCATGGTGGAGATGAAGTGGGGTGCATACAGCACCGTCTGCACCACCCGCTTGAACTTTGCAAAGCGCAGCTGGTTGATGCACAGGGACAGGATGATGGGGATGGGGAAACTCCACAGCAGGCTGTACAGGCTCAGCAGCACGGTGTTCTTGATCATGCGCACACAGTTGGGTGCGGTGAAGAACCGTTCAAACCAGTACAGGCCAACCCACTCGCTGCCGGTGATGCCCCGGCTTGCCTTGAAGTCCCGGAAGGCGATTTGGATGCCGTACATGGGCCAGTACTTATAAACGATGGTCAGCACCACCGGGATCAGCAGCATCACATAGAGCTGCCAGTTTTCCCGCAGCCGTTGGCTGAGGCTTTTGCGGTGGACCGGGATAGCGTCCAGCTGACGTGCAGCAGCTGGCGAGGTCTGCGTCATAAAAACTCCTCCTTCTTGTTTTTACGCTGCCCACAGGCCCGTGGGCGGGGTTCCCTGCCGTTCGGGGAGCGTTTTTTGTCGTTTCCCGTGAAACGTTACACGGCTTGCAACACAAAGATAACACGCCAGCGTTTTTGTGTCAACAGGATTTTACGCAAAAAATGCCTTGTATCCATGTTTTCAACGTTTTGCACACTTGCTGTAGGATGTTTTTGTGCAAAATGCATCATCGTGCGTTCGTGAAACGGTTCATGAAATTTCACGAAAAAAGTCTTTACATTCTGGAAAAACCATGCTATACTGAAGCTGCAAGAACCTCAGAGTTAGCAGGAATACAGCAAGATTTCCTTTGATATATATCCACTTGAAATAGAAACGTTTCACGAACAAAGGAGTGGCCCGCATGGCAAAACAGAACACCGCCCCTACTATGAAGGATGTGGCCAAGGAGGCAGGGGTCTCTCTGGGCACTGTATCCAAGGTCATCAACGGCATCCCAGTGGGTGATGAGTACCGTAAAAAGGTAGAACAGGCCATCAAGACGCTGGACTACCACATCAACGCCTACGCCAAGGGGCTGAAGAACAACCGCACCTACACCGTGGCGGTCATCCTGCCCAATCTGCTCAACCCTTTCTTTAGTATGGTGGCACACTACATCAACCGGGCGCTGGTGAACCGCGGCTATCGGATGCTGCTGTGCGATACGGAATACGACTACACCAAGGAGCAGGAAATGGTGCAGATGGTGGCGCAGAACAAGGTGGATGGCATCATTGCCCTGACCTACAACCCCGACCTGAAGATCCCCCCGGATGTGCGGTCGGTGTCCATCGACCGCTATCTCAGTGGCAGCACCACCTGCGTGGCCTCTGATAACTACAACGGCGGGCGCCTGGCGGCCCAGAAGCTGGTGGAAAACGGCTGCAAAAATCTGGCATTCCTGCGCATCGGCTCCCCGCTGACCAGCGAGACCAACAAACGCCGGGACGGTTTTGTGGCAGAGTGTGAAGCCATGCAGCTGCCCTGCACCCAAAAGATCCTGATGGATGACGCGCCGCTCAGTGAGTTCGAGCACTTTCTAGAAGAGAACTTGAAGGACGGACGGCTGGCCTTTGACGGCATCTTCTGCGTCACCGACAAGCTGGCGGTCGCCGTCATCAAGATGCTGCGCCGGATGGGGCAGCGCGTGCCGGAGGATGTGCAGGTCATCGGCTACGACGGTCTGCGCGCCTTTGGAGATCAGGATTATTACTGCTCCACCATCATCCAGCCGGTAGAAGCCATGGCAGAGACCTGCGTGGATCTGGTGCTGCAGGACTCCCACGCTAACACTCCCTCCCTGTTGTGTCTGCCGGTGCGCTACGCCTACGGCGGCACCACCAAGGCATGACCGCCCCGGAAAAAGGCCGGTGGTACTGGTTCAAAAATTGGCTGCATTACCACTGGCTCTACCTTATTATTGCGGCTGTGGCGCTTTGGATCGGCATCAGCTGGCTGGGCAACGCCCTGCACTGGGGCGAAACCCTGCCGGACTATCAGATCGCCTATGTGGGCAAAAGTGCTCTGCCGGAGGATACAGCCCACGCCATCGAAGCCGCTTTTGCGCAGTATGGCGAAGATCTGAACGGCGACGGAATCGTTTTGGTCAAGCTCAACCAGTATGTCAGCGACACTGAGGACGTGGAAAACGCTTCCACCTATGCGCTTGCGGCGCAGATGCAGTTCCTTTCCGATATGAATGCGGAGGAAAGCTATTTTCTGCTGCTGGATGACCCGGCGCATTTTCAGCTGGACTATCAGGCACTTGCCAACTGGGACGGCACTCCGCCGGGCGACAACGACTATACCGCCGCCGGAAAGACCGTGCCTTGGGCAGACTGCCCGGTGCTGGCCGGATACGACCTTGGAACGTATCAGACCACCGTGTTGGGAACCACCGTTACTGGCAGCGGCGCAGAACTGGTAAACGGATTATTTTTAGGCCGCAGGGCCTTTTATGAAGAACCCAAGAACGAAAAAGCCGCCCTTGCCCGGGAAGGAGCACAGCGGCTGTGGGAGATTCTGACGGAAGGAGCAACTCCATGAAACGGAACTGGTTGTGTGTTGTAGCACTTGCGCTGGCGGCAGTTCTCTGTACTGGCTGCGGTGTGAAGGATGAAAATTTGAAAAGTGATCCGCTGGTAAATGCGGATGGGACGGCTCCGGTAGGCAAAACGCTGGTTGCCCCTGCCCCGCCGGAGGACTTCACCTTGCTGGACAACAAGGATATCCTTGCCGCCAACGGCCTGTACTATGCTTCTTGGGTCAACGGAGAACCCCAGCCCTATGAAAACAGCGAGGGTAAGACAGTCGATCTCTATGATGCCCAGCTGACGCTGGTGGTACAGGAAAACAAGACCGAAGAAAAGGCAGCTTCCGCTGTTTCCGGCTGGCAGGAGCTGGCACAGCAGAACTACGATATTTCTGACACACAGACCCTGACTGCCGCCGGGCAGGAGTACACTGTCATTCAGTTTACCTATCAGGACGAGAGCAACCCCTATGCCTTTGGCGTTGCCGCCTTTGGACAGAAGGGCACCAGTGCCATAGAGTGGGAGCTTTCCTGTCAGGAGAGCTACACCGGCGATGCACTGGCTGTACTGACCGAATTTCTGAACGGCTGCACCTATTAAGGAGGCGTAGAAATGGGCTTATTTTTTCCGAGTGACCCGGTCATCCATGGTCAACGCGCCACTGGTCTGCCCCGGTATCAGGAGCTGCTGGAACGAGACTGGAAAAGCTTTCTCTTTGCGGATTTTGTCACCTTGGGTCTGTGCATCCCCTATGGGCTGGGGGTGGGGTACGCCCTGCTTTCTTCCAGTCTGCTGGTGCTGATCCCGGTCTGCGTGGTGGGCGGACTGTTGGTGGGCCCGGCGATCTCCTGCCTGATGGATGCGCTGTTCCGCAGCTACCGGGATGCGCCCCGGGGCTGGTGGGAGAACTACTGCAAGGGCATGAAACAAAACTGGAAAGCATCCCTTCTGCCCGGTGTGGTGTTCAGTCTGGCACTTGGCATCGAGCTGTTTTTCGGCATGGTGCTGTTCTCCGGGGAGCGTCTGCCCGGTATCGGAACCATGGCTGTTTTTCTGGCCGGGCTGCTGATCCTGTTCATGCTGTTTACTGCGTTCTGGCCGCAGGTGGTATTGTTTGAAGAAAGCAACCTTCACCGCCTGCAAAATGCCGTGCTATTCTGCCTGAAATACGGCAAGCACGTTCTGGGTGCAGCCGCACTTCAGCTGGTATGGTGGCTGCTGTTTGTGTTGTTTTTGCCGTGGACGGGCTTTCTTGTGCCTTTCCTCGGTGTGTGGTTTATCTGGTTCGTCTGCTTCTTTTTGCTGTACAACGATTTCAATGCCGCCTATGGCATTGAAGAAAAGATCAGCCAGCAGTTCCCGGAGCAGACACCCCACTATGATGAATGATAAGGAGAGCAACCATGGACATTTTAACGATTGGCGAAGTTTTGATCGACCTGACCCAGACCGGCAAGGATGAAAAGGGCATTCCTCAGTTTGCCGCAAACCCCGGCGGTGCCCCGGCAAATCTGGCTGTGGCTGCCGCCCGGTTGGGCGCACAGACCGCCTTTATCGGCAAGGTGGGTGCAGATGCCTTTGGCCGCTACCTGAAAGAGGTTCTGGCAGAGAACAAGGTGGACGTTTCCGGCATGGCGGTGGATGCAGACCACCCCACCACCATGGCGGTGGTCTCGGTGGATGCCACCGGTGAGCGGGATTTCAGCTTCTACCGCAGTGCCAATGCCGATGTGATGCTGTGCAAAGAGGATATTTCGGACGAGGCTCTGAAAGCTGCCAAAATCGTCCACTTCGGTTCTGTCAGCCTCACCGCTGACCCCTCCCGCACCGCCACGCTGGACGCTGCTGCCCGTGCCAAAAAAATGGGTGCTGTCATCACTTATGACCCCAATTATCGTGCCAACCTCTGGAAGAGCAAAGAGGAGGCCATTGCCCAGATGAAAGCTCCCCTGCCGCTGGTGGATATTCTGAAAGTGTCCGACGAGGAGCTGCCCCTGCTCACCGGCACCACCGACTGCGAAAGCGGCACGGCACAGCTGGCACAGAACGGCATCCGGCTGATTTTTGTCACCTTGGGTGCAAACGGCGTATTCTACCGCTTTGAGGACAAGACCGGCCATGTGGCTGGCGTTCCCTGCAAGGTAGGCGACACCAACGGCGCAGGCGACACCTTCTTTGGAGCTGCCCTGTCCAAGCTCTGCAAGGAGGAGCTGGACACCCTGACCGTGGACAAGCTGGAAAGCATTCTGGCTTTTGCCAACAAAGCGGCCAGCATCACCACCAGCCGACATGGTGCTATCCCCGCCATGCCCACCCTTGCGGAAGTGGAGGGCTGAACCATGGCAACAAAACAGGAATTTGAGTCCCGGTTTGCCAAGCACAAGGACGAACTGGAATGGCTGTTCATGGAACTGTACCACAACCGGGAAGGGCTGGAAGTTCTAGAGCGGGAGATGGCAGAAGCCTACAACGCCCGCAGCGCCGAGCTGAAAGCACTGGACAAGGCACGCTCTGCCGACCCGGAGTGGTACAAGCGGGGCAATATGTTCGGCATGACTATGTACACCGACCTCTTTGCCGGAAATCTGAAAGAACTGGCAAAGAAGCTGCCCTACCTCAAGGAGCAGAAGCTGACCTATCTGCACCTGATGCCCCTGCTGCAAATGCCCCACCCCCACAACGACGGCGGCTATGCGGTGGAGGATTTCGATACCGTAGACCCGGCACTTGGCACCAACAAAGACCTTGAAAACCTGACCCGTGAACTGCGCAAGGCAGGCATCAGCCTGTGTCTGGATTTTGTCATGAACCACACCGCCAGCACCCACCGCTGGGCCATGGCGGCAAAGGCGGGTGACCCGTGGTTTCAGGCCTATTACCACCTCTATGACGACCGCACCATCCCCGACCAGTACGAGCAGACCGTTCCGCAGGTGTTCCCCAACACCGCGCCCGGCAACTTTACATGGTGCGAAGAAATGCACAAGTGGGTGCTGACCACCTTCCACGACTACCAGTGGGACCTGAACTACGCCAACCCGGCGGTGTTCGTGGACATGACCAAGAGCATCCTGCACCTTGCAAATCTCGGTGTGGAAGTGTTCCGCATTGACGCAGTGCCTTATATCTGGAAGCAGCTGGGCACCACCTGCCGCAATCTGCCGCAGGTGCACACCATCGTGCGGATGCTCCGCATGGTGCTGGAATGCGTCTGCCCGGCGGTCATCCTCAAGGGCGAGGTGGTCATGGCTCCCAAGGAGCTTGCGGCTTATTTCGGCACTCCGGAAAAGCCGGAATGCCACATGCTCTACAACGTGTCCACCATGGTCAACCTGTGGGGTGCCCTTGCCAGCCGGGACACCCGGCTGCTGAAAGCCCAGTTGGATGCCCTGCACGCCCTGCCGGACAACTGCTGGTTCGTGAACTATCTGCGCTGCCACGATGATATCGGCTGGGGTCTCGATTACGAATGGCTGAAACAGTTCGGCATCGCCGAGGCACCGCATAAAAAATATCTGAATGATTACTTCCGCGGCTATGTGGAGGGAAGCGATGCAAGAGGAGAGCTCTACAACGACGATCCTGTTCTGCAGGATGCGCGTCTCTGCGGAACGACGGCTTCTCTCTGCGGTCTTGAGGCGGCAGGCTTTGAGCAGAATGAAGAGAAGACGGCACAGGCCATCCAGAGAATCGAAATGCTGAATGCATACCTCTTCATCCAGTCCGGTATTCCGGTCATCTACAGCGGTGACGAGATCGGCCAGGTCAACGATTACTCCTACAAGGAGAGCGAGGACTACGACCGCAGATCCGACAGCCGTTATATTCACCGCGGCCACTTCCGCTGGGATCTGGAACCGGCGAAGGATAAAAAAGGAACGGTACAGAATCGGATTTTTGCTTCGATGAAGAAGATGGAAGAGCTCAAATTCAAATATCGTCCGTTTGATGGGGAGGCGGATGTCTGGACCGAGGAAACGTACGATACCGCACTTCTCTGCGTCTGCAGAAAATCCGGCAATGAGATGGTGACGGGAATCTTCAACTTCAGCAACGAGGACCGTACCGCATGGATCGATATGGGAGAGTTCACCTGGAAGGATCTGTTTACCGGCGAAAAACGCGTTCTGCGCGGTGTTCCGGTTCCAGCCCGCGGTTACGCATGGTATTACCGCAAATGGGATTGAAATCCCTTGCGAAGGAAAGAAAAGTATGATATGCTTTGTAGGCTATCCTGCAATACAAGATGTGTGCAATAATGGGATAGATTCACGAAAACAAAGAAAAGGCGGTTTTGCCAGATGATAAAAACAATCCGCGGTTTTATGAAGCGCCTGAATGAGGACCATGTCGGTGCTTATGCAGCGCAGAGCGCGTATTTCATTCTTCTTTCCTTTATTCCGTTTGTTCTTCTGGTTGTTACGCTTGTAAAATATACGCCGCTGACACGCGACGATGTTTACAGCGTTCTGATCAATATGCTGCCCACGGAGTTCCAGAGCTACGTGGGCGGTATTGTAAATGAGATCTTTTATCAGTCCGTTGCCTATATGCCGATTACGATCATCACAACGCTGTGGTCGGCGGGAAAGGGCATTGCGGCGCTGACAAACGGGCTGAACAGC
>OMCA01001278.1_pt1 | contig 12118 bp, 10 predicted proteins | sample 1673621 | NCBI WGS metagenome assembly OMCA01 (sample SAMEA103958117, study PRJEB25191) | human gut metagenome | biome: human-associated habitat [ENVO:00009003]; feature: intestine environment [ENVO:2100002]; material: feces | place: Germany | collected 2013/2015
TTACAGCCAATATTCTTCGGCATAAGGATAAGGCGGGCGGTTACCTGATTGACAAGATACTGGACACTGCCGGACAGAAAGGCACCGGTAAATGGTCCGTTATCAATGCAATGGAATTGGGTATGCCTCTGGGACTGATTGCAACGGCTGTTTTTGAGCGTAGTCTTTCAGCGCAGAAAAATCTGCGTGAGGCAGCTTCCAAACAATTCATTTGCCAGCGCTCACAAGTGGTCTATAATAAGCCGGAACTGGTGAAAGATATTTATTCCGCTTTGTATGCTTCTAAACTGGTATCTTATGCACAAGGTTTTGCCGTGTTGCAAAAGGCGTCCGAATCTTTCGGCTGGGATCTCGATCTGGCATCCATTGCCCGTATGTGGCGCGGAGGCTGCATCATCCGCAGTATATTCCTGAATGATATAGCGGCTGCTTTTGAGGCACAGCAGAAGCCGAAACATTTGCTACTCGCTCCTTATTTCCGGGAAGAAATCAAAGAGTTGCTCTCCGGTTGGAAGCACCTTGTAGCCCATGCGATGAAAGAGGAACTGCCTGTTCCGGCTTTCTCTTCCGCATTGAACTATTTCTATTCGCTGGTATCTGCGAAGCTCCCTGCTAATATGATTCAGGCTCAGCGTGACTATTTCGGCGCACATACCTTTGAGCGTACCGATGAACTCCGCGGACAGTTCTTCCATGAAAACTGGACCGGACATGGCGGAGATACAAAATCAGGTACCTATAATGTATAAAATGAAGCCCTGGTAATAAAATTATGAAGCAAGAGCTAATGAATTTATTGCAAGGGCTAATTTGCAGAAGCTAATCAAAAAAACAAGATTCTATGAGTAAATTTGTAATGATCATATTCGGCGCTTCGGGCGACTTGACGAAACGCAAACTGATGCCGGCACTCTACTCGCTCTACAAGGATAATCGTTTGCCCGAAGGATTTGCCATTCTCGGTATCGGCCGTACCGACTATGCGGATGAAACTTATCGCGACTATATCCTGAACGAGCTGGAACATTTTGTCACACCGGCCGAAGTGGGAATGAAAGAGTTCTGCACTCATTTGCACTACCTTAGTATGGACCCTGCCATAGAAGAAGGTTACGGAACCCTGGACAGCCGTTTGCAGGAAATCACCGGTGAAAAGGAACCGGACAATTTACTGTTCTATCTCGCTACGCCGCCCTCACTTTATGGCGTCATCCCTCTACATCTGAAAACAGCCGGATTGAATCGTAAACATACCCGCATCATCGTCGAAAAGCCTTTCGGCTACGACCTGAAGTCGGCACAAGAATTAAACCATATCTATGCTTCCGTTTTCGAAGAGTCTCAGATCTATCGCATTGACCACTTCCTTGGTAAAGAGACGGCACAAAATATCCTTGCTTTCCGTTTTGCCAATGGCATCTTTGAACCGTTGTGGAATCGTAATTACATCGATTATGTAGAGGTTACCGCTGTCGAGAATCTCGGTATCGAACAGCGTGGCGGCTTCTATGACGGTACAGGCGCTTTGCGCGACATGGTACAGAACCACCTTATCCAACTGGTGGCCCTCACTGCCATGGAGCCTCCCGCTGTCTTCACCGCCGATAATTTCCGTAACGAAGTGGTAAAAGTCTACGAGTCACTGAAACCTCTGACGGATGAAGATTTGAATGAACATATAGTCCGCGGACAATATACCGCTTCCGGTTCTAAAAAGGGCTACCGTGAAGAGAAGAACGTCCCCGCCGATTCGCGCACTGAAACTTACATCGCCATGAAGATCGGTATTGATAACTGGCGTTGGAGCGGCGTACCTTTCTACATCCGCACAGGAAAGCAGATGCCTACCAAGGTGACGGAAATCGTAGTGCACTTCCGTGAAACGCCCCATCAGATGTTTCATTGCCATGGCGGACACTGTCCGCGGGCTAACAAACTAATCCTCCGCCTGCAACCCAACGAGGGTATTGTGCTGAAATTCGGCATGAAAGTTCCCGGACCGGGATTCGATGTGAAGCAAGTAATGATGGACTTCAGTTACGACCAACTGGGCGGACGCGCCACGGGCGATGCTTATGCCCGCCTGATTGAAGACTGCATTCAGGGCGACCCGACACTCTTTACCCGCAGTGACGCTGTCGAAGCCTCCTGGCGTTTCTTTGATCCTGTGCTGCGCTATTGGAATGAATATCCTGACGCGCCTCTCTACGGTTATCCTGTAGGAACCTGGGGGCCGCTGGAAAGCGAAGCTATGATGCACGAGCATGGTGCCGACTGGACCAATCCGTGTAAAAACCTTACGAACACTGATCAATATTGTGAGTTATGAAAACTTATATCTATAGTACAGCTGTCGAAACGGCGCGCGCTCTCATCAAGCACCTTATTAGTTTGATGGAGGAAGAGCCGCAGAAGATTTTTCACATAGCATTCAGTGGAGGCAGCACGCCCTCGCTCATGTTCGATTTGTGGGCGGAAGAATTCAAGGATGCCACTCCGTGGAGCCGTATGCGCATTTATTGGGTGGACGAACGGTGTGTGCCTGCCGAAGACTCGGAGAGTAACTATGGCAATATGCGCCGGCTGTTGCTGGATGAAGTGGGAATGCCTGAGGAATATATTTTTCCTATTGACGGTAGCAACGTTCCCGATGATGAGGCGAATAGCTATTCTCGCATAGTGCGTTGCAATGCGCCACTCTGGCATGGCTTTCCGGCTCTTGATATTGTTCTGTTGGGGGCGGGAGAAGACGGGCATACCTCGTCCATTTTCCCCGGTCAGGAGTATTTGCTTTCTTCTTTCCATCCTTACGAGGTAAGTGTTAATCCTTACAATGGGCAGAAGCGCATAGCCATGACCGGCTGTTTGCTTTTTAATGCCAAGCAGCTGATTTTCTTTGTGACAGGCAGAAACAAGTCTAACGTTGTGCGCGATATTCTGGATTCGGGTGATACCGGTCCGGCTGCCTATGTGGCGCATCATGCTTGGAATGTGGAAGTGTTTATGGATGAGCTGGCGAAACCCCAACCCATCCATGAGAGTGATTTATAAAAAAAAGAGAGTGATTTATCATCAATTGGACGTTCCGCTTTCCAGAATGCTGACGATGGAGAACAGCGTGAAACAGATGCCGCCTAATCCTGCCAATACGCGTGCGGGAACAAAGTAGACATCATTCAGCGTTGTCATTTCAAACAGAAAAGCAGAGAGGAAAAGACAAGTAAGCGCGGTGAGCACCGGAATGAGCGGAATTCGGTTCGCCAGCTTAAAGACGTTCCGCCAAATAACAGCCAGCAGAATTACTTTGCTGGATATACTGTAACAAACTAAACCCAGACCTATCATAATGTATCCGGTGGAAGACTTGCCTGGGTCGGCATTTGTCAGCACCCAAAGTCCCCACAGGATACTCAGTGTACCCATCACCAATACGAGGGCGGGCCACCATTTCCGTTCGGCACCACTATAAGAGTTACGTATCTGCCGGACAATGGTAGCAACCAGTGCAACCAGGCTCGTACAGATGCATGCCAGTCCGGCCATTACGTGTCCGGCCACATAGTAAGCGGTGTGGATATCACTTTGCCCCAATAACCAGAATGCCCAAACCCATGTGATGATGGCGAACACGACAGCCAGAATGATGAGTATGTCCGCCTGTGCCGAAGAGAATGACTCGGCATGGTCAGTCTTCTTGGAATTTTGCGTGATGAAGGTGAAGCGGGTGGAAGAGGTGGCGGTAGTGGCTACACATGCAGTGATGAAAGTTACTCCGCAGATGACATGTCCCGCAACGAAATGGGCCACCGTACTGCCGTCATTAATGTACGTCATTCCACCGATGAAACACACCACGGCAGCCAGATAGCCGATGATGGGCAGGGCATATTTTGCCGCTGTACTATACGTGTGGATAATCTGCCGGATGATGGTACCTGCCGTAGCGAACAGCGCGATACATATCATTCCTAAAGAGAAGACCACGGGCCCCGCAACGAATCGGTTCGTGTCCGTCCCCATGTCGAGCACAAAGGCTCCGTAGCCGAAACAAAAAAGGGCCATCAGCAATGGGATAGCCCTGAAAAGGATACTAATACCGTAATTCATAACTGTTATCGTTTTTAAGTTTCCCCTTCCAACAGTATTCCTTACGGTTTGTTTTCGGTTTTAATATTTGTTCACCACAGATTTAATTCTCAACGGTGGCATTCATCATTTTGACAATTTGTATTTTTAGTTGACTGAGAATGTGCTATTTCTGTCCGGAGATCAATAGGATTGGAAGCGTGCAAACGAAAATGAATAAACGTCAGATAGTTAAGGCGGTATCAAAATACTTACATTTATTCTGGATGAAATAAACGCACTGATAAGTGGGAAATATAATATCAATAACTCAAATTCCGATATGTAGTAACCCTTTTGTTGGTATGTAGTAACCTTTTTGCCCATATCTAGTAACCATATCAATCATAAGTAGTAACCCTTTTCTGCATAAAAAGCAGTTAAAACTGCAAGTATATACTGAAATAGCGCATTGTTATAATCATTTTATTCATAGAATATGCTGGAATGTAAATATGTGAAATGTAGTATGTCACTAAACATATTGAAAAGCTACCATGATGAGTGCATATTAACAGTTTTGCTGTTATTATGATGTTTTGCTTTCTAGTCCTTTCAATTTCCTTTGATCTCATATCTGAGAAATTTAAATATGTATCTATTCATTTTAAGAACTTTGCAATGTGATTGTTTGTTTATACTGCAAATTAACTAACAACTTAACATGAATCAATTATGCGAAAAGTGAATGTTCTTTATAGTATGGTATTCATGATTACACTCTTTGGAGTATCTGTAAATCATTTGAATGCTTGTACCCGTGTAGTCTATCAGGGGGATAATAATATGATAATAACCGGTCGTACTATGGATTGGAAAGAAGATACCCGTAGTAATATCTGGATTTTCCCGCGAGGTATGGAGCGTAACGGAGAGGTAGGGAAGGACCCGATGCGTTGGAAATCTAAATACGGCAGTGTGATAACTTCGGCTTATGACATCTGTAGCACTGACGGTATGAATGAAAAAGGACTCGTTGCCAATCTGTTGTGGCTGGCAGAATCATCCTATCCCCAATGGAACGGTGAGAGACCGGCTTTGTCCATAGCCGCCTGGGTGCAATATATGCTTGATAATTTTGCAACGGTGGATGAGGCTGTTGCCGAGGTAGAAAAGAATACTTTCGATGTGGTGTCGGATATGATGCCCGACGGTACGCGTATGGCTACCCTTCATCTTTCCATTTCGGACGCTACGGGTGATAATGCTATTTTTGAGTATGTGGACGGAAAGTTGGATATTCATCATAGCAAAGCATATCAGGTAATGACAAACTCACCTGTGTTTGACCAGCAACTGGCGCTTGATGATTACTGGAAGAATATCGGAGGAACCACTTTTTTACCGGGTACCAATCGTGCTGCCGACCGTTTTGTGAGAGCTTCTTTCTATATAAATGCTATTCCTAAAACAGAAGATACCCGTACAGCTTTGGCCAGTGTATTCAGCGTGATACGCAATACTTCCGTTCCGTTCGGTATCAGTACTCCTGATCAGCCGAATATTTCTTCAACCCGATGGAGGACCGTTTCCGATCAGAAGGATAAAGTTTATTACTTTGAGTCTACTTTATATCCCAATGTATTTTGGATTGACTTCAAGGATGTGGATTTCTCAGAGAAAGCGCCTGTCAAGAAGTTGAATCTTCTTTCCGGTAAAACGTATGCGGGAAATACTGCCAAAGAGTTTGTCGCTACAAAACCTTTCCAGTTCTTGGGAATCAAATAGTATGGGTTTTACGCTCATAAAAAAAATGAAATGCACCCTGACTACGCTTAGAAAGGGTGCATCTCTGCAAAACAAACAAACAGTTTCAACCTTTTATGACCAAAACTGAGATATACTATATATACTACAAATATATCCTAGGTTTTCTATCCAAAAACCTTGTAACTGCAAAGGAAGCTAATTTTGAAAGAAATGTATCTATTTCTTTTTTACTTGTTATAAATAAAAGTCTCCGGGTGTATTAAAAAAAGTGCAAATTATTTGGATATTAGATATTTATATACTTCATGGTTGGCATCAATCATTTTTAGTGAACAGTATAGAAAAGAGCATTTGTTTTTGGTTCTGGTAGCATCTTTCATAGTGCTTATTGATTACTTCTTTATTTATTTTGTTGGTAGCTTCTTACTTTTTTGTATTTTTGGTGCGTATCAAAAAATAATTTTTCAGAAAGTGTTATTGATATTAATAAGTTCCCACACTTTTTATTTTTGTCCGTTGTATCCGGGAAGCTGGCAACATAAATTTTCTAATACTATGAGCAGGAAAGATATGAAACGGATTTACATACTTTTCGTTCTTGTGTTCACTTGTATGGGCGTGTTTTCCCAAGCAAATTATGATGCTTTCGTAGGAACATGGGTGTATCAGAAAAATGATACTATCTTTAAAATTAAACTGCAAAAAGGTGTGGTGAAAAGTCATGGAAAAGATAAGCGTACTGGTATTTTTGGAGGTTATTATCTCAGCGTAAAGGGAATAGTCAAAGAAAACTATATTAAAACATTACCAACAACATGGGATATTTATACATTTGCACCATTGTGTAATATTTATATTGAGGCTTATAGTACAACCCCTAATTATTTAGGTTTCACTTTTTATGACCAGCGCAAATTGCACTTGAATGGTGAAGGAATACTTGGTGGGACAATGGATTTGACGGCTTCTAACAAGCTCCACTGGAAGTTAGATGAGAAGAAAGGTCTGTGGTATACATTGGAAGGAGATTATGCGGAAGATATGGTTCCTGCTCCAGAAGAATGGATTCCTCGTGGTTTTTCAGTGCCTGCAGACGTGATAATGATCAAGGAGTAACAAACAGTCTAAAATGGGTTTGTATTGGTGGGAAGACACTATACTTAAGGCAGTTGATTCTGTAGAGGTTGGAAATACCGATTGTGAGCAAAGAGTATGAAAGATAGCTTGTATTATCTATAGGTGTCAGGATATAATGTTGGGCTGGATAGTATCGGTGCGTATAGCTGATTAAGAGAGATAAGGATACTGGTTCCTGCCAAGAAGAAGCAGTGGAAATTGGGCTTACAGGCTGGTTATGGCTATCTGGGTGAATTCTATGTGGGAGCTGGGATGAACTATTACCTTTTTCAGCGGCGGAAATACTTTTAACATAGTGATATGGATGGAAAAAACTGCCATTTTGATAGTCTTACAAATACGAGAAACGTTTCATACACATCCGAATTTGAAAGTAATATCGTATTTGAAATCGAAAACATTTTAATATATACATAATCATTTGTGAAAATGGCTACCACTTCGTTTTTTCATAAATAAACAGTTGTTGATGATTTCTTTAATTATTTTATTGGAAATTTGCTTATTTCTATTATTTTTGTCAGTGGATGGTATCACCATTCAGATTGTGTTGGGAAATATATTCTATAATTGGCATATTGTATATCACTTATGGCTTGACGATTATATTGTGGCTTGTATTTGTTTGGTGTATTAAAGGATGAATTTTCAGGAAGTGTTATTGATATCGTCTTCTATAAATAAATTGGGCAAATGAACAGAATGAGGATGTATACAATAAATTCCCGCACTTCTTATTTTAACCGTTGCATTTGGGAAACTGGCAACATAATTTTTAATACTTATGGGAAAGAAGGTCTGGGTCTATCGCCTGTTTTCTCCGCTTCTGCTGTGGTGCTTTTATGCCTGTGTGCAGGAGGACGGTTTTATGGGAAACAACAAGGTCGACCGTTTTTTTAACGCTTTCGGTGCAGACGAAGATGTGTGTTGGATTACCGAACAGTTAAGACTGAAAAATGACTCCTCTGATTTTGTGCCTGCCTTTGTAGGCAAATACGGTTATCCTCTCTGGAAGGAGGTATACAGGTTTCCCGAGGGAGAAAACGTAGTGTATGCCGTTCCGGTAAAAAGTGTTGTTCCTGATTCCGAGATAAACAGTATCTGGTTTTTCTCAATGGGCCAAGACTCTACAACATACAGGATATATACACGTGAAATGGCAGAGAGTATAACCGCACGGGCAGGTGGCGACGGTGTGGAGGAAACCTGGATGTTTGACTATTTTACTATTAACGCCCTACATAAGAAACCGGAAAGTGGGATATCTTTTGTATATAGTACTGCTGACACTGGAACACGAGCGGTATACGAATCATGGGAGTGCGTCCATGCTTTTGCCGGTTACGAAGGCAATGAAGCTGATTTAGGCTGGCATTGTTGGTTTACAGGATTTGTTTACTTGATGGATGCTAATTTCGACAAATTGGACGGTGGCTCTTCCGGTAGTATTGGTGGTGGTGGTGGTAGTGATAGCAGTAATAATACTCCAACGGAGCCGCAAGATATAAAACCGCAGGATCCTCCGGATAGAGAGGATAGATCTCCTTGTGGTGCAGTGAGTGAGTTGTCAAGTAATGTTGCATTAAAGTCGAAAGTAAACAATCTGTTCAATGCGGTACAGAATTACCGTGTGGGTGATACTGAGAACGGATGGATTAAGACCGCTACTGGCGAGTATGTTTACCCTACCATGAAAGAAGCAGAGCATTTGGGTTATGCGGGTACTTCCCTAAGCGGCAAGAAGATTACAGAACAGTATCACAGTCATCCTGCCGGAGCACCTTTCCCGTCGTGGGCAGACCTGAAAGTATTGGCAACGAGGTATCAGCGCGGACAGATAGACGTGGCAAACTTCTCTTACGGAGTGGTAAGCGTTATGGGATGCTTCACGATGGTGATTACTTCGGAAAGTGCGTTCAGTGCGTTTACGAAAGGTGTATTGAATAATCCAAAGTTGAAAGAAGAATATGATTTAATGCATGAAAAAAAGAATACTAATGGCGTTGATACAGCTATTGCCAAATTCATAGATTTCTTAAAGGCTTCTGTTTCTGGATTGAATGTGTTGTTCAACGAACCATCTTATGGCAGTAACGGAAATGCCAGCTTAGGTAATTGGCAAGCTAAGGACAGTAATGGCAATGCAAGTATCTCAAACTATAATTGTAATTAACCAGCTAAATGAAATCGATATGAAACGAATTTATATACTCTTTGTTTTCGCGTTCATTTGTATGGGAATATTCTCCCAAGCAAACTATGACACCTTTGTAGGAACATGGGTGTATCAGAATAATGATACGGTATTTAAGATTAAACTACAAAAGGGTACCATGAAAGGTTATCTAAGAAATCATAATGTTATTTTTGGGGGGTACTCTCTCAGTGTAAAAGGAGTAGTTAAGGAAGACTATATTAAAATGATGCCTGCAACATGGGATACCGATGTTTCTGCTCCGTCATGTAATATTTATATTAGAGCATCCAGTGATACTCCAGATTATTTGGGCTTCACTTTCTACGACCAGCGTAAGCAGCATTTGAACGGTAAAGGAATAGTTGGTGGGACAATGGATTTGCTTTCCTCTAACAAGCTCCACTGGAAACTGAATGAGAAGAAAGGTTTGTGGTATGCATTGGAGGGAGATTATCCGGAAGATATGCTTCCTTCTCCGGAAGAATGGGTTCCTCGTGGCTTCTCAGTGCCCACAGACGTAATAATGACCAAAGAGTAGCAAATATTCTAAAATAGGTTGTGTTAGCGGGAAGACACTATAGTTAAGGCGGTTGAATAAGCTGCCTTTTTCTCTCATGTTTTGACCGATACAGTACTAAGTATGCTCAATTTATAACTATACAGCATAAAGTTCTTGTGTGTTGAATATAGATTTTAATTTTTTGAAAATCAATAAAATAAAAAGCACTTCCTATCGTTCGCTTACGGAGGAAGTGCTTCACACAAAAACTAAACTAGACTTAACTAAACTATTCTATTGGGGGAAGTTTCACAACTTCCTTTATCTGTTCGATGCAAAGGTAAAAAAACATTTTTTAATATGCAATAGGAAATTATGTTTTGTCGACAGATTCGGATATTTTATCGACAAATGAATGTTATTTCCTAGCTCCTTTTATCCAGGAAAGTTTGAAATACCTGTTTATAACTATCGCTGACAGGGATATACGTTTTATCAAACACAATTCGTCCCCGATCAATAACTCTTATTTTTTCTTTTTGTACAATATAAGATCTGTGAACCCGCATGAAACGGGATGTTGGTAATAATTCCTCCATTGATTTCATACTCATAAGCGATAAAATAGGCCGGGCGGTATCTTCTGTATAAATTTTAACATAATCCTTCAAACCTTCTACATAAAGTATCTTTTTAAGTTCTATTTGTACCAGCTTATAGTCACTTTTTACAAATATACTTTCTATTTCTTCTTTAGGCTGTTGTAAGAGTTCAAACCATTGTACGGCTTTATTAGCTGCCTGCAAAAAATCCACGTAAGAAATAGGTTTTAGCAGATAATCCAAAGCATTTACTTTATAACCATCAATGGCGTATTGTTCAAAAGCGGTACTAAAGACAATGCGGGTATGTGCATCTACCATTTTGGAGAATTCCAAACCGTTAAGTTCGGGCATCTGTATATCAAGGAAAAGCAAATCCACTTGCTTATCCGGCAGTTCCTTCATAGCCTGTACAGCACTGGAATACTTTCCCTTCAATGTCAGGAACGGAGTTTTGTTGACGTAGCTTTCCAGTAAATCTAAAGCTAAAGGTTCGTCATCTACTATGGCACAAGTTAGATTCATAATGTTGAATGTTAAAGAGTGATAAGATTGATTTATATTCTTTCCCATCGTCGCTTACTCCTTGGGTCCATTCATATTGGCCGGGATAAGTTAATTCCAGGCGTTTCCGCACTTGCTCCAGTCCTATGCCACTTCCACTTTTATCAGTCTGGCTTTTGGGATGGTAGCTGTTGGTTATTTCGCAGCATACCCGACCGGGGCTTTCACAGAAATGGATGTGGATAAAACTGGGCTCGGTGGGAGAGATGCCATGTTTGAAGGCATTCTCTATGAGGGAGATGAAAATGAGCGGGGCTATTTCCGTACGACTATCGGCACGAACATCTATTTGTGTCTCTACAGTTACGTTTGCGGAGAGGCGGATGCGCATCAGTTCAATGTAGTTGCGGATGAAATCCATCTCTTTGCCAAGAGAAACAAAATTCTGTTGATTGTCGTAGAGGACATGACGCAGCAGGCGACTTAATTCCTGAACGGCGGCTTGTGCTTTATCGCTGTCGAAGGCGATAAGAGCATAGATGTTGTTCAGGGTGTTGAGCAGGAAGTGCGGGTTCAGTTGATTACGCAGGTTTTTCAGTTCCGCTTCCGTACGGCTTTTCTCGGCTTCCCGGCGTGCGGCTTCTACTTTTACCCAACGGCCACTCATACGGATGGCAGCGGCCAGTCCTACGGTGAGAACCATTGAGAAGACATCTCGCAGGATGAAGATCCAACTGGGAGGTCCGGGACGTTTGTGAGCTTCGGGTTTCACATACGTATGGAAGATGAAATCTTGCCAAAAGTGTACGCCGACAGCTGTGCAAAGTATGAGCAGGAGATTCAGTAATACATATTGCTTGATGCGTCCCTCAAATAAGAAACGGGGGATGAAGAAACAGTAGTTTAGGTAGAACACGATCAGGAATGATACCGGAACCGCACTGCCATGACGTAAATAGTCTACCCAGCTTACCGTAAATCCGCTACGATTCATCAGCAGAAACGGGAAAGCGAAAACGATTCCCCATCCGATGATATGGATGAGAACTTCTACAATCCGGCGAGTTTGGGAGTCTTGCATAATCATGTTACAAAAATAATTAATTTTAGTGATTAACGTTTAGTGATTAGTGATTAATTGCTATGTAGCGTATTGGAATTCCCAACTAACCACTAATCACTAACCGCTAATCCCTTTTATTCGTATCTTATTGCCTCTATCGGGTCCAGATCCGCCGCCTTCTTAGCCGGATACCAGCCGAAGAACACACCGGTGACCGTACAAACGGCGAAGGAGAGGAATACACTCCATGCCTGGATGTAGATAGGCCAGTGGGCTACGTT
>OMCA01001279.1_pt1 | contig 12109 bp, 10 predicted proteins | sample 1673621 | NCBI WGS metagenome assembly OMCA01 (sample SAMEA103958117, study PRJEB25191) | human gut metagenome | biome: human-associated habitat [ENVO:00009003]; feature: intestine environment [ENVO:2100002]; material: feces | place: Germany | collected 2013/2015
GTACCCACTCGAATAGCGAACCCGAGAAGTGCTGTCCGACAAAAAGAACTATCGGCAGCTTATTACCATAGATAAATACTACAAGATATAACATAGGTACCCAAACAAAAGACTTTTTTCTTTTTGCCACACCGCCCCAAAAAATTTTTTAATTTTTCATTTTCCCTATTGACAAAACCTATAAGTTTAGTGTATAATACAAACATACCAAACAGATAGGTTTTGAGAGTAAGAAAACCTATCCAAGTGTGAATAAAAGAAAGGAGGCACATTTGATGAATATCATCGCAAAAGCCATCAGTCACAATTTCAGAAACGGACGAATGTGCCGCTGTATAGCATAACGTAAACCGTGCTTAAAGCACACCCTTAAGAACAAAACAAAAACAAGAATTTGACAGGCTATAAGCCGATTTAAAGAAAGAGGTATTTACAATGAGCTATACATATGATAACAACTACAGATTTGAGACAATCCAGCTTCACGCAGGACAGGAAACTCCCGACCCCGCATCAGACGCAAGAGCAGTTCCGATATATCAGACAACATCCTACGTTTTCAAGAACAGCGCACACGCTGCCGCACGTTTCGGTCTTGCTGACGCAGGCAACATCTACGGCAGACTTACGAACTCAACACAGGGCGCTTTTGAAACAAGAATTGCCGCTCTTGAGGGCGGTGTTGCCGCACTCGCTACAGCATCGGGCGCAGCCGCTATAACTTACGCTATTCAGGCACTCGCTTACGCAGGTGAACATATCGTAGCACAGAAGACAATCTACGGCGGCAGCTACAACCTGCTTGCACATACGCTTCCCCAGTACGGCATCAGCACTACATTCGTAGACGCACATAACCTTGAAGAAGTTGAAAACGCAATTCAGGATAACACAAAGGCTATCTACCTTGAAACGCTCGGCAACCCCAACAGCGACATCCCCGACATTGACGCTATCGCAGAGATAGCACACAAGCACGGACTTCCGCTTGTAATAGACAATACATTCGGTACTCCTTACCTTATCCGTCCTATCGAGCATGGTGCAGACGTTGTAGTACACTCGGCTACAAAGTTCATCGGCGGTCACGGAACAACGCTCGGCGGTGTTATTGTTGACTCCGGCAAGTTCGACTGGAAGAAGAGCGGTAAGTACGCTCCCATCGCAGAGCCTAACCCCAGCTATCACGGCGTATCATTTGTAGATGCTGCAGGTCCTGCCGCATTCGTTACATATATAAGAGCAATTCTTCTGCGTGATACAGGCGCTACAATTTCACCCTTCAACGCATTCCTGCTCTTACAGGGTACAGAAACGCTCTCATTAAGACTTGACCGTCATATTGAGAACACAAAGAAGGTAGTAGAATTCCTTGCTAATCACCCCAAGGTTGAAAAGGTAAATCACCCCTCACTGCCCGACCACCCCGACCACGCACTTTATACAAAGTATTTCAAAAACGGCGGTGCGTCTATCTTCACATTCAACATCAAGGGCGGACAGGAAGAAGCTCACAAGTTCATTGACAGCTTACAGATATTCTCTCTGCTCGCAAACGTTGCAGATGTAAAGAGCCTTGTAATTCACCCCGCTACAACAACTCACTCACAGCTGACAGATGAGGAGCTTGCAGACCAGGGTATAGGCAGAAATACTATCCGTCTTTCAATCGGTACAGAGCATATCGACGACATCATCGCAGATCTCTCTCAAGCATTTGACAAAGTCTAAGGCGGCGTGCCGCCGCTCCCAATTCCGCCTTTGATACAGTTTCTGCTATGCGTAGCATGGTGAAACGGCGGGATTAAAGAAACTATGTTTTATCAAGATTAATTATGATTTGAAAGAATCGTTCCTCCCTAAATTGACCTTTCAATTCAGTTAAAGTGGTATATTGCCACCGCCGGTAACGCAACTTGCGCAATCTGCCAACCGTCAGAACGGCGAATTTGAAGCGGGTCACACCCGCAAGCGACACATTGTCGCATATTCCGAATAACAAGCCGACAGTTAAAATGCTGTCGGCTTTCGTTGATATTCAGAAAGGATTAAAATGAACAATAAGGCAGTAATCGCAATGAGCGGCGGCGTTGATTCAAGCGTGGCGGCTTACCTTATGAAACAGCGTGGATTTGATTGCATCGGCGTTACGATGAAATTATTTGCAAACGAGGATATAGGCATTTCAAGAGAGCATAGCTGTTGCTCGCTTGACGATGTAGAGGACGCAAGGAGCGTTGCTTACTCGCTTGATATGCCGTATTACGTTTTCAATTTCTCCGACAGATTCGAAACCGATGTGATTGACCGCTTTATACACGCATACGAGAACGGCATAACTCCGAACCCTTGCATAGATTGCAACAGGTATCTCAAGTTTGACAAGCTGTATATGAGAGCAAAAGAGCTTGACCGTGACTATGTGGTAACAGGTCACTATGCAAGGGTAGAAAAAGGAGAAAACGGCAGATTTCTGCTGAAAAAAGCGCTCGATGATACCAAAGACCAGAGCTATGTTCTCTACTGTCTTACACAGGAACAATTAAGCCACACGATATTTCCGCTCGGTGAGATGAGAAAATCGCAGGCGAGAGAGATTGCCGAATCGCAGGGATTTATAAATGCCCGTAAAGCCGACAGCCAGGATATATGCTTTGTACAAAACGGCAGCTATGCCGACTTTATAGAGCAGTACACAGGCAAGAATTACCCGGACGGCGATTTTCTCGATACAAACGGCAACGTTATCGGCAGACACAAGGGTGTTATCCGCTATACCGTGGGTCAGCGTAAGGGACTTGGCATTTCCGCTCCCGAGCCGCTTTATGTAAAGGCAGTAAACCCTGTAAGCAACACCGTAACCCTGTCATATAACGACGGGCTGTACAGCAGTATTGTAAAGGCAGGAGATATAAACCTTATCTCCGTCCCCGAAATAAAGGGCGAGATGCGTGTTAAAGCCAAAGTCCGCTACCGCCACACAGAGCAGTGGGCGACCGTAACGCAAAACGGCGATACAATAACGGCGGTTTTCGATGAGCCGCAAAGGGCTGTCACCTGCGGTCAGGCACTGGTGCTGTATGACAGGGATACTGTGGTTGGCGGAGGGACTATAATTGAGGTGGAATAATATTCGGAGTTTTCATAAAGGCAAAAACGTTCTGAGAACCTTAAAAGACTTGCATTTTTTGTGTAAGTACAGTATAATATAATATAGAATAGCGGCTGACGTCTGCGGACTAAGCCTAAGATAGTCGGATGCGTCCGACTATCTTTTTTATATAGCCATTCAGCGTTATACACTGCGATGCCTTTTACCAACCATTAGAACAGCAATCCTAAAGAACCTTATAGCAAAAAAGGATACCGCAAACCTCCACAGTTTGCAGTATCCTTTTAATTATGCCTGAATATAAAACAACGTCAATAGGGTGCGCTGTAAGCGCCCGCCGGTAACGTAACCTCCGCAAATCACCAACAATCAGAACGGCGAACAGTCAGTGGCGACTCGCCACCCGCCGCTCCATCTGGGTTTCACGGACGAACATTCCCATCTTTTCATAAAAATGACGTGCGCTGTCGTTTCCCTCCCAGACGTTCAGAGTAACTGTGTAACAACCTGTCTGCTTTGCAAAATCCATTACATAGTCAAAAAGCATAGTTCCTATATGCCGACCCCTTGCGTTGCTGTCAACACATAAGTCATCTATATACAGCGTTTTAATATCTGTCATATTTGTTGCAAACGCAGGCTCTTTGAGTATACAGAACGCATATCCCTGCACCGTGTCGCTGTCATCAACAGCCACAAATACAGGTGTCTTTTCATCAGCGAATATATCCGACAGCTGATTTTCCGTGTACTTTGTCGTACCGTGTATAAATAAGTCGGGTCTTAAATCGGCGTGAAGCTCCAGTACCTGAGCGAGCAGTTCCGTAACACGCTTAATATCCTTGTCCTGCGCTCTTCTTACTCTTATCATCTTATGCCTTTACTATCTTGCAGTAACTCTTTTTGCCCTTCTTGATTACGGCAAATTCGCCTATCTCTATCATAGCCGCAGGGTCGGTCACCTTTTCATCGTTTACGCTGATACCGCCGCCTGTTACGTTTGTTCTTGCCTCTCTCTTTGACGGGCAAAGCTTTGATGCAACAAGAGCGTCAAGAATACCTATCTTACCGTCGTTTACAAGCTCGGCAGGCATAACCGCAGTAGGCATATCGCCGCTTACACCCTTACCGCCGAACAGTTCCTTTGCGGCGGCTAAAGCCTTTTCAGCTTCTTCCTCTCCGTGTACCAGCTTAGTAAGCTCGTAAGCGAGTATTTCCTTAGCCTTGTTGAGCTGTGCGCCCTCCCAGCTTTCCATCTCTCTTATCTGCTCAAGCGGCAGGAATGTAAGCATCTTTATGCACTTCATAACATCTGCGTCAGCAACGTTTCTCCAGTACTGGAAGAATTCAAACGGGCTTGTCTTTTCAGGGTCGAGCCATACAGCACCCTTTTCGGTCTTGCCCATCTTCTTGCCCTCTGAATTTAAGAGCAGGGTAATGGTCATTGCGTGTGCGTCCTTGCCAAGCTTCTTTCTGATAAGCTCCGTACCGCCGAGCATATTGCTCCACTGGTCGTCACCGCCGAACTGCATATTACAGCCGTAATCCTTGTACAGCTTGTAGAAGTCGTAGCTCTGCATTATCATATAGTTGAATTCGAGGAACGAAAGACCTCTTTCCATTCTCTGCTTGTAGCACTCAGCACTCAGCATCTTGTTTACAGAAAAGCAAGCACCTACCTCACGCAGTACGTCTACATAGTTAAGGCTCAGCAGCCAGTCAGCATTGTTTACAAGCAGTGCCTTGCCGTCCGAGAAATCTATAAAACGGCTCATCTGCTTTTTGAAGCAGGCAATATTATGCTCAATATCTTCCTTTGTGAGCATCTTTCTCATATCCGTCTTGCCCGAGGGGTCACCTATCATACCTGTACCGCCGCCGAGAAGCGCAATAGGCTTGTTGCCTGCCATCTGCAGACGCTTCATAAGGCACAGCGCCATAAAGTGACCGACGTGCAGAGAATCGGCTGTCGGGTCAAAGCCTATGTAGAACGTAGCCTTGCCCTCATTTATCATCTTGCTTATCTCTTCCTCATTTGTAACCTGAGCGATAAGCCCTCTTTCAATAAGTTCTTCGTAAAGTGTCATTTTCTTCTTCCTTTCGGTTTATTTTGATTTTTTCTTTTAAAATAAGTGTTTGTCCGTTTGTAATATCACATTGATTTGTATTAAGAACACTACCTATCCATTTGCATTAATTCTCGGCTTATGAACGCTCTGTTTGTTTTGCGTCCTGCAAAACTCTGGGCGTTCAATATCGGGCATCCTTGCCCGTCCCTTGCCAAAGGTGAGCTAAATGTGGTAGTGCTTCGCTCAAACTTTCAACTAATCTCAAATCAATCCTGTACCATCGTCCAATCCCGACCGTTCCGCTATCCTACAAAAATCCGCAACGTTATTATAGGTCGGAATTTGCTATGGCTCACAGCCGCAAGGTCGGAACAGTCAGCGGCGACTCGCCACAAAACCTGCATAGCACCATCGTTAAACCCCGACCGTTCCGCTATCCCTCAAAAATCCGCAACATTAATAAAGGTCGGAATTTGCTACGCCCCACGGGCGCTTAGAGTTGGTCGGCTAAGCTGTAGATGAGCTTTTCTGTCTTTTCCCAGCCAAGACACGGGTCGGTTATCGACTTGCCGTAAACCGCATCGTCTGTGCTCTGGCTTCCGTCCTCAATGTAGCTTTCAATCATAAGTCCCTTGACAAAGCCCTCAAGATCCTTGCTGTGACGACGGCTATGGAGAATCTCGTTTGCTATTCTTACCTGCTCAAGATACTTCTTGCCGGAGTTTGAGTGGTTGGTGTCAACTATGACCGCCTTGTTCTGAAGTTCCTGCTTGCAGTAAAGCTCATAGAGCAGTGACAGATCCTCGTAGTGATAATTCGGTATGGTTTCACCGTGCTTGTTTACAGCACCACGCAGGATAGCGTGAGCAAGCGGATTTCCGCTTGTGTGCGTTTCCCAGCCTCTGTATATGAAAGTATGGCTTGCCTGCGCCGCACGGATAGAATTGAGCATTACCGACATAGTTCCGCTCGTGGGATTCTTCATTCCTACAGGAATATCAAGTCCGCTTGCGGTAAGCCTGTGCTGTTGATCCTCTACAGAGCGAGCGCCGACCGCAACATAAGACAGAAGGTCGGACAGATAGCGGTCATTTTCGGGGTACAGCATTTCATCCGCACAGGTAAAGCCGGTCTGCTCTATGGCATGAAGATGAAGCTGTCTTACCTTGATAAGTCCCTCGAGCATATCCTCGTGCTTTGTGGGGTCGGGCTGATGTATCATGCCCTTATATCCTTCTCCTGTGGTACGTGGCTTGTTCGTGTAAATTCTCGGTATAATCAGTATCTTGTCCTTTACCTGCTCCTGAACGGGTACAAGCCTTGAAATATAATCAATGACCGGCTCTTCCTTATCAGCGGAGCAAGGTCCTATTATCAGCAGGAACTTATTGCTCTTTCCCGTGAATACATCGGCTATTTCCTTATCCCTCTGTGCCTTTATTTTCTTTACCTTTTCGCTTGCAGGATACTTTTTCTTGATCTCCTCAGGATCGGGCAGACGTACCAGTAGATCCATACTCATTGTCTTTCGACCTCCAAAAATAAATTTTGGTCTTAATCTAACGGGTGGAAAATAAAAAAGCCCTCCGTGCAAAAATGCACAGAGGGCGAATTATCGCGGTACCACCTCAGTTTATCCGTGCGTTTAGACCATTTCACACGAACCTCAAAAGCTATAACGTAGCTACCGTTCCCGAAGGACAGCTCAGGGGTGTATCTTCACATTAAAACGTCTGCCGTTTCACACCGACCAACGACTCTCTGAAAGCACGTTTCACGCTACTTTTTCCCTTCAAAGCCTTTAATATATCGCTTTAAACCGATTGTAGCATATCCTTGCTGTTTTGTCAAGAGAAAATTTCGTTTTATCAGCAGACATCGGTAGCACTATAACAAATTTTTAGTTTACCCTGATAATTTTTCCGATTCTGCAAAATATGTAAAGTAGGTATCCTGTGTGCCTGTACGGTATCTCGTTTGCAATATCACATAAAATTTTCCGTGTTGTAGAAATATTTGTAGGGGAGGGCATACAAATATTCATACTCAAAAGCGTTCAATAAGAAACAAGATTGTACTAAAAATCCGCTGTTTTTTTGCAAACAACGGATTCTGTGATACTAAAAATAAATTAACGTCAATAGGGTGTGACCTCAGTAAAGCAAGGAGGCTTTAACAGCAGTCACACAAAGTCGCTGCAAGGACGCAGCGGCGCAAATGACCGCAGTCACTCGCCGGTAACGTAACCTCAGCTAATTACCGACCTTCAGAACGGTGAATTTGAAGCGGCACATTGCCGCACCGCCGGTAACGTAACCCTCGCCATTCTCCAACAATCAGAACGGCGAATTTACTGTGGCTTTCAGCCACTAGTTGTTGGAGGAGCAGATCAGGCCTTTTTCGGCATCAATTGTAACTGTGACACCGCTCTTTAAAACGTTTGAGGCATTTTCTGCGCCGTAAATCACGGGAATATCAAGAGCCTGACCTACAACAGCCGCATGGCAGTCGGGGTTTGTATCCTCTACTACAATTCCTGCCGCACTCTTCAGAACAGACATTATATTATTGCTCGTCTTGGGGATAACAAGAATATCACCGGAATGGCAGAGCTTTATTGCGTCCTCCTCGTTCTTGCATACGCAGACGGGGGCGGTCGCTGCTTTTGCGGTCGCACCCTTGCCTTTAAGCAAAACATCTCCGACAATATGCACCTTCATCATATTCGTTGTACCGGAAACTCCGAGCGGAAGTCCTGCGGTGATAACTATAAGATCTCCTTCCTTTAAAAGTCCTTCTTCCATAGCTCTTGTTACAGCGTGGTCAAAAAGCGAGTCGCTGTCGCTCATTTCTTCCGACTTTATCGGGATAACTCCCCACGAAAGATTAAGCTGGCGCTGTGCTCTTTCGCTTGTGGTAGCCGCAATTATCGGACAGGTGGGACGGAACTTTGATAATGTTCTTGCTGTGCGTCCGCCCTTTGTTACAGTAAGTATAGCGGTTGCGCCGAGGTCAATCGAGGTTGTTACCGTTGCGTGCGCTATTGCGTTTGTAACGTTCGGTACACCCTCGTTTTCTCTTAAGAAGAAACGTTTGCGGTAGTCTATATCCTGCTCTGTCTTTACAGCGATAGCCTTCATTGTTTTTACCGCATCAATAGGATATGCGCCTGCGGCGGTTTCGCCCGAAAGCATAATTGCGCTTGTGCCGTCATAGATGGCATTTGCAACGTCTGTCGTTTCCGCTCTTGTCGGGCGGGGATTCTTTATCATAGAGTCAAGCATCTGGGTAGCGGTTATTACCTGCTTGCCTGCGTTGTAGCCCTTGTGGATAAGTTCTTTCTGGATTCTGGGTATCTCAACAAACGGAATCTCTACGCCCATATCTCCTCTTGCCACCATTATACCGTCTGCAACACGGAGAATATCGTCGATATTGTCAACACCGTCCTGATTTTCAATCTTTGCTATTATGCTTATATCCTTGCCGCCGTTCTCGTCAAGCAGCTTTCTTATCTGTATTATATCTTCGTCACGGGTCACAAAGCTTGCCGCAACTATATCAAAGCCTGTCTTTATGCCGAAAAGCAGATCGCTCTTGTCACGCTCGCTGAGATAGGGCATTGAAAGATGTATGCCGGGGAAGTTACAGCTTTTGTTGGGTTTTAAAATACCGCCGTGGATAACCTTACAGCGAATATCGTCGCCGCTCTCCTTGCGGTCAATCTCTGTTACCTTAAGTTCAAGCAGGCCGTCGTCTATAAGGATAGTAACACCTGTTTCAATGTCACTTGCAAGATTGGGATAGTTTATGGCGGCTCTCTTTTCGTCACCGATAACATCTTCTGTCGTGAGTGTATATTCACTGCCCGTCTTAAGCTCTACGGGCTTATCGTCCTTGAAGCTCTTTATTCTTACCTCGGGACCCTTTGTGTCAAGAATAGCCGGTATAGGAAGTCTGAGTTCCTTTCTTATTCTTTCAACCTGCTCGTAACGTTTCTTGTGATCCTCGTGGGTACCGTGTGAGAAATTGAAACGTGCGCAGTCCATACCGCTTTTTATAAGTTCACGCAGAACGTTGTCATCATCTGTTGCAGGGCCTAAGGTACATACTATCTTAGTCTTTTTCATAAATATCCTTTCTTCCGTTAAAGCTGTCCATACATTTTTCATACCGTCTGTATATTAAAAACGGTCATAATCAGTATAACATTTTTTTACTTTGCAAGTCAACAGAAAAAAGAATCCGGTGACAGATTTTACAATAACTTTACATAAGGAATATCAGTACGGGAGGCTGTCATATAATGCCTGCAAAAAGCAGTACGGCGGAAATTATGAGCGCCGCCGAAATGCCGGCAGCTATACCTATTATATAAGGGAGCTTGCCGTTACTGCGGAATTTTCCCGGTTTTTCAAGGCTTATTTTGTTAAGGTAAAGCTGTGCTTGACTTCTCAGCTTGCTGTTGCACGACATTTCGGGGCGGATGTAGAAAATTGCCTTTTCAAAATACTCGTTTTCGGTGTTGTTTATTTCAAGCACCAGTTTGTTAACCGCTTTTACCAATTATATTCGCTCCTTTTTTCAACATTTCAAGATTACAAAATGTATTATAGGAAAAATATGTTAAATTATACGCTACGGATATTAGTTTTCAACAGAAAAGTGTGGAAAACTACCGTGTTTTCAACTTGTCTTGGTAAAAATCGGTCAGAAACTGTTGAAAACTCCGTTGAAACTGTTTAAACTTCCGATAAAAACTAAAAATACGATTTTTCCGCCGGCGGTTGAAATTGAAAAACGTGATTTACAAATAATGTTATATGGTGGCATAAAAAGGAAAATAAACGATAATTGTTTTTATTTTCGAAAAAACAGAGAGTTATCATGTTGTCAGCGTGTATATTGTAACAAGTCTACATAAGCTGTAAGCTGTTTACAAAGGGTATAATGAACCGATTTACCCACTTTTCAACAGGTGTGACGGTTGAAAATGTTGAAACTTAAGCGTTTTCAACTGCTCTTTGGTCAGTTTTTTGTTTTTTTAGTTGAAAACTCCGTTGAATATGTGAATAACTCCGCTTAAAATGAGCTTGTACGGGTGTTAATAAGAAGAAAAACTATTTTTAACAGGCGGTGAAAAACTCCGAATGAAATTTTACAATTACCATTTCAACAGGTAAAGCGATTTTATGAAAACCCGACAGCAGATTTTACATTACATAAAATTACAACAAAAAATAAGACTGAATATGAGAAAAATATGTTGAAATTTACGGGCGGATATGCTATACTGATACTGCGTTTATTTAAGATGAATGCGATTATACGATTTTTGATTGCGGGGAGGGACGTAATGATATACAGAGAGCGTGCATTGCGGCACGAATACAAGTTTCCTGCGACAGCGGCACAGTGTGAAATACTGAGGGAGCGTTTCTCTGCGGTTATGGCACCCGACGCACACGGAGAGAACGGTTGTTATCGCATAACGAGCGTATATCTTGACGATGTGTACCGGACGGCTTATAACGATAAGCTGATAGGTGCGGATACCCGTAAGAAATACCGTATAAGGACCTATGACCTGTCGGACAAGCTACTGCATTTTGAATGTAAGTACAAGGACAGGGATATGACGTCAAAGCGTGGGATATGGATAAGCCCGGAGCAGTATTACTCTATATTAAGAGGAGATTATTCTTTTGTATGGAGCGGCGAATATGAGGGGACTATCCTTGAGGACGCATCTTACAGCAATTCGCTGGCTCTGCTCCGCCCGTCTGTTATAGTGGATTATAAGAGGCAGGCGTTTATAAATCCCGAGGGAAATGTGCGTTTCACCATTGACAGCGGATTCAAAGCGGGAGCTTTTTCGGATGATATGCTGTCGCAAAGCGTCAGATACCTGCCTGTTGAGGATTTCACGGCGGTTATAGAGATAAAGTATGACGATTATCTGCCGTCTTATCTAATGGATCTGCTCGGCGGTATCGAACTGAGACAGGACTCGGTATCTAAATTTATATTGTGCCATGACAAGCTGACAAGCCTTAAAATGCGGACATAAACAGCAACATGGAAAACTGATCGGAGGAAAATTAAAAATGTTACAACATCTGACCGCACTTGCGGAAAGCACGGGGGACGACTTATTATCCCTTATAGGACAGAGCTTTGATATTACGGCACAGCTTGAGAGCCTGTCACTGCCAAGAATACTGCTCGCACTGCTCACAGCTACACTGTGCGGAGCGATAATTTATCTTGTTTATCGTATGTTCTACAGAGGAGTTGTCTACAGCGACAATTTCAACATACTTGTACTGCTCATCACGGTAGTTACGGCGTTTATCATAATGACTATCAGTGCAAACCTTGTACTGTCACTCGGTATGGTTGGTGCGTTGTCTATCGTGCGATTCCGCTCGGCGATAAAGGACCCGCTCGATGTGGGCTTCTTATTCTGGGGAGTAGGCGCAGGTATCACGGCAGGCGCAGGACTTTACTTTGTTGCAATAATAGGTACTGTTTTTGTTGCGGCACTGTACATAATTCTTACTATGGTGAAGAAGGAACGCCGTTGCTATCTTCTTGTTGTACGCTATGGTACGGACGCTGAGAGCAATGTCAACGCACTTCTCGGAACGCTCAAGTACAAGCTGAAGAACAAGACGCAGATAAACGACCGTGTCGAACTGACTATTGAGATAAAGACTGCAAATAATGACACAACACAGCTTTCAAGATTCAAGGCTATCGACGGTGTTGACAGTGTAACGCTCCTCGAATACAACGGCGAATACATGAACTAACGGCGAGTCGCCGCTGACAATTCGCCGTTCTGATTGTTGTAGAATGGCGAGGGTTACGTTACCGGCGGGTGACTGAGGTCATTTGCGCCGCTGCGTCCTTGCAGCGACTTTGT
>OMCA01001281.1_pt1 | contig 12105 bp, 6 predicted proteins | sample 1673621 | NCBI WGS metagenome assembly OMCA01 (sample SAMEA103958117, study PRJEB25191) | human gut metagenome | biome: human-associated habitat [ENVO:00009003]; feature: intestine environment [ENVO:2100002]; material: feces | place: Germany | collected 2013/2015
AAGAAACCTACAACTGAATCCTGTTTCCATTTACACAAAATTTTGGACAGTGTCTAAAAAATCGGTGAAAAAAGTATTTATTTTTGTAAATTCGTCACAGGCAACTTTACATGATTTACGTTTGGCTTCTCAGATATATTTAGCCGAAGGACTGAATTTTGTAGGAACTACTGAAGAAAAATGTGTATATGCTTGTTATCAAATGCTGATGTGGATAACAAGTCGTTATAACTTTGCTCCATTGAATGTTCCAAGTATTAATTATGCTCCTGATATGTATAACCGTGATTCTTTCTGGAGTCTTATGGGAGTATATGATAAAGAGGCATCAGAAGAAATTTTTAATGCTTGGGCTTCTACACAAGATGAACGTGGAGCTATAGGAACAATTATTACTCCTTCTATGGGTAGTCGAGAAGTAAAAGGTAATGAAGCAACTTTAGAGTTTCTATGGTATGCTTGGGTTAATCACAAGCTTTATGGAACTCCTATACCAATGGATAAAATAAAAAAGGCATTTGAATTTTGTATGAACGAATATGATCCCGATGGTGATGGCATTTGTGCTGCTGAATTTGTCTTAGGACAAAATGATGTTGTAGATTATCCTGATAAGACGACCGATTTAGCCGTTAATCAAGGGATGTTTGCCGTAACAATGCAGGTTGCCAAGGAATTAGGAATGCCTGTTACTCAGGATTATATAGAAAAAACAAATCAAGAATATAGAAATTTTTACGATAATAAGCGAGGATATTTGGTTGATAATAGAAAATATCCTTATTCAATAACATTTAATTCTTTACTTCCAGAATTTGTTTCATGGTGGCTATTCAATAGACCAATATTGACTTCGGAAATGGTTATTAATACCTTAAATAGAATACCGTATAGAAATGGATATTCTCCAATAATATCTCATGTTGGAGATATTTATTTTACTCAAGAAAATAAGCCCTTTTCTCCCAATATGTTTTGGGATAATGGGGTCTATTATAATGCAGGAAGTTGGTTACGTGAAGAGATTTGTGGCTATGTTGCTGGATTGAAACATGGATGGAAAGACGCTGAAATGAGAATAAAAAAACGTTTAGCGGTAGAAATCAATCTTCATCCAGACGAACCGTTTAGTCACGAATTTTTGCCATTTGATGTTACAATACCGGGCTGCTGGTGGCCTAGTACTCGTGTGTTTTCCTGGAATGTGTTTGTTCTTCGTGCATTAGAGGTTGCTGGAATGCGTTTGCCTGTACAAGATCCGGGTTATGCTAAGTCTGTATTATCAGCAGGAAGGTAATATTTATTTAAGAGTGTATAGTTGAATCTAATCATTCTGGGCGATGAAGAGATTAAAACTTTTATTTCGTCCAGAATATTCTTTATTATTTTGCTACAAATCATTGAAAAATGGAATTAAGAAATCCTTATCTTTGTTTTATAAGTTATTGTTGTTTGATTTATCTTCATGAGAAAGGTTGTTATATTTATCAAATATTTTGTATTTTGTTTGGTTATCGGGGTGCCAGCAAATATATATGGAATTTATGTGAAAGAATTTATTTCTAATATAAATGGTTTAACTAATAATTCTGTAAACTGTATATTAGAAGATTCTGAAAATGTTATTTGGGTTGGGACCTGGGACGGACTAAATGCATATAATGGCAGGAGTATACTTTCATTCAGATATAGTAAAAATGATTCAACGTCTATAAGTAATAATATTATTCGACAAATAATAGAGCATAGAAATTTTTTGTGGATTGCTACGGATAATGGCGTAAATAAATTTGATAGAGAATCTAAAAAGTTTACACGTTATTATTTAGGTAATAAAATACCTCGGCAAGAAAATTCTTATGTTCTTGCTCAATCTCCAGAGGGAAAGCTTTTTTGTTGGGTGAAAGGGTATGGCATATTTATTTATGATGATACTAAGGATCAGTTTTGTTTATTGAAAGTTGATCTTGATAAAAGTTATATAGATTTTTTAATTGATAAGGAAGGACATGTAGTCTTTCTATCTACAGAAGGATATGCCAGATATTTACGCAATTCAAATGAACTTATTTCAGGAAAATTGGATTGGTTGGAGTTGCACCAAAAAGAGCGAATACAAAAAATAATTCTTTCTGATAAATATTTAATTACAGCGAGTAAAAGTAAAATTGTTGTATTTGATTCCCGTTTACATCAGCTTTATTCTATTGATATCGATACAAATAAAAAAATTTCGGATGTTGTTATTACAGGCAAGTCATTGGTTGTCGGATTTATCGAAGGAGGATGTAAAATCTATGATTTGTCTACTATGAATTGTTCTACACTAAAAGAAGTTACAGAACAGACTTCTGTTGTTACTTTATATCTTGGTAGTCAAGATATTTGGTGGATAGGAACCGATGGACAAGGTATTATGCAGTTGTTACCTTATCAGTCTTTGTTTCATAGGGTTGTGACAGAAAATCCCGTACGCTGTTTTTGTGAAGATGGCAAAGGGAATATTATAGTAGGTACTAAAGGAAGTGGAATAAAATTGTTTGATGTACAGAAAAAATTACTGCTAAATTTCCTTGACGAGAGTAATGGTTTACCTTCCATGTCTGTTTATGCATTAAAGAAAAATCAATATGGTGATATTTTTATTGGGACGGAAGGTAAAGGGATAGGGGTTCTCCAAATAGGAAAGAAGGAAGTGAAAATGTTGGATATTCCGGCTAAATATCCTTATTTCCGTTCTGTTTATAGCTTATACTTTACAAATAATGATTCATTGTTATGGGTAGGAACATCAGGATATGGATTGATACGGATAAATATCCGGAAAGAAAATGGAGGATATAAAGTACTGGGGCTTAAACAATATATATCATCTAATACGAATAATCCGTTGAATAATGATATTGTTTATGCTATAGCGGCCGATACCTCTGGACGCTATGTTTGGTTCGGTACACGAGGTGGTGGACTCAATCGGGTGGATATTATTGAAGATAAAATACAACCCTTGGAAGAACTTTATTCCAATATTCATTTGACAAATAATGATGTACTATGTTTGTCACAAGATCGGAATGAAATATGGATTGGAACAAGTTATGGATTAAATAAACTGAGTGTTGGTAATAATCCATTTGTTACACAATATGCTGAACAATTGGTAAACAAAACTGTTCATGGTATTTTGAAGGATAAACAAGGAAATATTTGGGCAGGTACCACTCAGGGGCTGATTCATTTAGAGGTTAATACAAATAAGATAGAAGACTATACTTTTAATGACGGATTACATAATGATGAGTTTGCAGATGGTGCTTATTTTAGTGACGGCAATAATCAGTTGTATTTTGGAGGAGTAAATGGATTTAGTTATTTTACTCCGGATAATATTCATTTGCGTGACTTTAATCCTTTGTTGGTTTTGGAGAGTATAAAGATTTTCAATACGCCACAGGATGTAAATTCTCGTATCAAGGATGGTATTTTACGATTGGATTACGAAGAGAAGGCTTTTACGTTAACCTTTCTAACAAAAGATTTTATAAAAAATGGGAATTGTGAATATGCCTATCGCTTTTGTGACCGTTCTCCCAATTGGATTTATATGGGGAATAATCCGAATCTTAGTTTTGGTCAACTTCAGCCAGGAGTATATCATTTGGAAGTGAAAACTACAAATGGTGATAAGGTATGGGGAACCAATGTTTATCAGTTGACTGTCAAAGTAGGTTATCCTTGGTGGCTTAAAACTCCTGCTTTGCTTGTTTATGCTGTAATATGTATTATAACTATTTATATAACCAAGCGGATTATAGTGGGACGTATTCGTTTGAGTAAGCAAATTTTGATAGCTCGTGTAGAAACAGCACATGAGCAGAAAATATATGAATCGAAATTGAATTTCTTTACTAATGTAGCCCATGAGTTCTTTACGCCGCTAACATTGATCTATACACCTGTACAATATTTATTAGAAAAAAAGGACTTGTCTGATGACTCAAGGAAATATTTGAACATTATTAAGGATAATGCGGAAAGAATGCAGCGGCTTATTCGGGAATTGATGGATTTTCGTAAGGCTGGCGCTAGAAACCTTGATATTTGTCCAGAGCAGATTGATATTAAAGAATTGATAGATTCTGTTATAAGTAATTATGTCGATATTCTAAGGGAAAACAAGATAACTATCCATGTTGAAAATCGTTGCTCTTTGAGTTTGTATTCTGATCGTAATTCTTTGGAGAAAATTTTATTTAACCTACTTTCTAATGCCTTTAAGTATACTCCACGCTTGGGAGTTATACAAATTTATGCAGTACAGAAGGAAGATTCTTCTTTAAATTTTACTATTCGGAATTCGGGAAAAGGTCTGACTGATAAACAGATGGCTGCTATATTTGATCGTTATAAGATCTTTGATGCTCCATATCTAGAGAATTCTGTAAGTAATGGCATTGGGTTAAATCTAACCAAACAGTTAGTAGAAATATTGGAAGGAACAATAAAGGTTAATAGTGTTTTAGGTAAGTATGTGGAATTTGAGGTATTTATTCCCCCTCTTGGGGCGGATAAGGCATCTATTTTGACCTGTAAGACGGTGGAGGTTCATTCTCCTCATCAAGAGGAGGATAATGAAGTGTCTTATACTCAGACACCAACTGTGCTAATTGTTGAAGATGATGAATACTTACGTCATTTGTTGTACGATATATTAAAGGACTATATACTTGAGGAAGCTTCTAACGGAAAGGAAGCCCTGATGAAAGTAAGACAGAATCATCCTGATATTATTTTAACAGATATGATTATGGAGCCGATGGATGGATTGACGTTTATTCGTACTCTAAAGGCTGATCCTCATACAAGTTATATACCTATAGTTGTCGTGTCGGGGAAAGCTACTGTTGAAGATCAAGTGAAAGCTTGCAATTATGGAGCAGATGTTTACTTGACTAAACCTTTTCACCCTTTACAAGTGATTTCTACTGTAGAGAATTTGCTATCTCGCCAGCAAGCTCTGAAGGATTATTTTAATTCAAGTCTTTCTGCTGTTAAAATAAAAGATGGACGAGAATTACATCCTGATGATGAGAAGTTTTTGGAAGATGTTTCAGGTCTAGTTGCAGAGCATATAGATGAAGAAGAATTGAATCCAGTTTGGGTGGCTGAAAGATTGGGAATGAGCAAGGCTTCTTTGTATCGTAAGTTTAAGGAAATTCTAGATAAAACTCCTGGAGAATTTATACGAAGTATTCGGTTAGAACATGCAGCTAAATTATTACGGACAACTCAATTAACTGTGAGTGAAATCATGTTTCGCTGTGGATTCTCTAATAAATCGTATTTTTATCGTGAGTTCCTTAAACAATATGGATACTCACCTAAGGATTACCGAAACCGAGAAAATGGAAAATAATTTAAGTTTGAGTTCTGAACTTAAAAAAAGGACAGAACTCAAATTACTTATTCCTTAACTGTGCAGTAGCAAGCGGGATACTGTTTCACGGTCAGTATTCAGTTGGGCAATCAGTTTTTCCAGACTATCAAATTTTTGTTCTTGACGGATAAATTCGATAAACTCTATCCGCATATGATGATTATAAATATCGCCTGAAAAATTAAGTATATGAACTTCAATACTTAGGTTGGATCCATTGTCAACTGTTGGACGATGACCGATATTCAGCATGCCGGCATAACGTACTTCGTCAATATACGCATATACAGCATATACTCCTTCTTTGGGAATTAGTTTGTCGGGGCAGGAGGGGAGAAGATTGGCTGTAGGAAAGCCTAACTTGCGTCCTACTTTATATCCGTCCACGACAGTTCCATCCAGGTAATAGTAATAGCCTAAATAATGATTTGCATGTTGTATATCACCGTCTTTTAAGACCTTGCGTATGACAGACGAACTGATAGACACTCCATCTTCTATCAATGCTTGTGCGCGAATTACTTCTATACCCAATTCCTTTCCATATTGGCAATAATCATCGAAACCTTCGCAGCGGTTGTGCCCGAAGCGATGGTCATAACCAATAACCAAAACACGGACATTAAAACGTTCTCGGAGTAATTGCATGAACTCACGTGCAGAAAGCAGTGACAGTTCTTTGGTAAATGGTAGCATGATGCAGTAATCCGCTTCCGTTTGCTGGATGAGAGCTGTCTTTTGAGGCAGACAAGTAAGCCATTGAGGACGGTAACTACTTTGCATAACCTGACGTGGATGTATCGGAAAGGTTATGAGAGCACTGTGGAAGTTTCTTTGCCGGGCTTCTTTGCAAACCTGTTTGATGAGGAAACGATGGCCGCGGTGTAGTCCGTCGAAACAACCTATAGTTGCTACGCAAGGTAAAAGTGTCTGCTTAATCTCGTCTGTTATGATTTTCATGTAGGATTTTATTTAAATAAATCGCCAAGATCAGTTCCTGGTGTGTAGTGGGCTACCTGTATACCTGTTGAGGCAGCTGCCTGACAATTGACTTCCGCATCATCAATAAACAGAGTTTCTTCCGGCTGAAGCTCTGCTTCTTGTAAGGCAACTTGGAATATCGCGGGGTCAGGTTTCGACAGATGCATACGATATGAGAGGAAAATACGTTCAAAATATGTTTTATAGTCCTTTCCGTTATGGCAGAAAGCTTGTCTGGAACCATATTTCCAATGAAGTTCATTTGTATTGCTTAATAAGAATAGCCGGTAGCTTTTGCTTAATTCAGCAAGCAGATGGAGCTTCTCTTCAGGAATTGTAAGCAGTTCCATATTCCACATCCGATCAGTTTCCTCATCGGTAAGCGGTTGGCTGATGTACTTACGTATGGCTGCACGAAATTCAGGGGTACTTATATTTCCACATTCGTAATCGCGGAAAAAGCCCAGTTCATTAGTCCCTGTCAGCAGATTGCGTACATTGACTGCTCCCGCCTGTTCGAAGGCGCTGATACACCCTTCTAGATTCAGGTCTATCAATACGCCTCCCCAGTCGAAGATGATATTTTTTATTTGCTTATTCATTTTATAACCAATGTTTGTGACATCGATTTATTTGTTCCCCAGGCGTTTGATTCCTCTCCATATTTCCCCTATCCATAAAACAAATGATGTACCTCCGATGATATACAGCCATTCGTTTAAAGGAAGAGGCTCAGTACGGAATACTTTGCCGCCAAAGCTGACGATGAGTATCTGGCCTACAAGAATAATGATAGCGACACTTAGCATTCCTAAAGCATGGCTGGCATCCTTGAAGATTGAATGGTTAGTGCCGAATACACTTGCATTGAACAGGTTCCAGAACTGCAACATCACAAATATGGTGAAAAAGACTGTCAGATGATGTGTGTCCATTCCACCTGGGAGATTTTTGAAGTAGACCAGTAATCCCATCAGAATAGCAAGGAAGCCTAAGCCTACACCAAAGATATTATTACGCATAGCAGGGGTGATGATGAAATCTGTGCGACGGCGAGGCTTTTCGTTCATTACATCCATACTTGGTGAGATGGAAGCAAGAGCCATAGCTGCGAATGTATCCATAATCAGGTTTACCCAAAGCATTTGCGTTACGGTAAGTGGCAAGGCTGTTCCGAAGAATGCACCCAGCAATACACTTAACAATGCAACAACATTGATTGTAAGCTGGAATACGATAAAGCGCTGGATATTTTTATACAGTGAACGTCCCCACATTACAGCAGTTGCAATGCTGTGGAATGAATCATCCAGCAATGTGATGTCACTGGCTTCTTTTGCTACAGATGTTCCTGTACCCATTGACAATCCTACTTGTGCGTGATTTAATGCAGGAGCATCGTTGGTTCCATCTCCTGTTACTGCTACGACAGCTCCTTTTTGTTGTAACAACTGTACTAAACGCTGCTTATCCATAGGACGTGCGCGACTCATTACTTTCAGATCGAGTACGCGTTCAAGGGCTTCTTCATCGCTTAATGCAGCAAATTCAACTCCGGTAATACGGTTACGCTCTGTATCTTCAGGTTGCCAAAGACCAATTTGGCGTGCAATTTCTGTAGCTGTTCCCGGAGTATCTCCTGTTACAATCTTTACTCCAATACCAGCTGACTGGCATTTTTTTACAGCATCGGGTACGTCTGGGCGAATCGGGTCGCTGATTGCAAAGATTCCCAAGAAAGTCATACCGCCTTCGCCGACTAGTTCTGCACAGTCGTCAGAAGCGTTTTCCGGAATAACTTTATAAGCTATACCAAGTGTACGCATAGCTTTATTCTGGTAAGCCAGCAACTGTTCGTTATACTTATCAATCTGAGCTTTATCCAGGTTACATTTGCCCATTACAATCTCTGGGGCACCTTTGATGTAGAGTATCCGTTTTTTCTGAATCGGCGAATCTACTAATGTAGCCATGTATTTGCGTTCCGTAGAAAAGGTCAATTGGTTAATGACTTTAGCCTCTTCACGCAGTTTCATGTAGTTCTGTCCTTTACCATTTAACCAGAGTAAGAGAGCTATTTCGGTAGGGTTTCCTACGCCCGAAGGTTTTTCTCCTTCCACCTTTTCTTCAAGGAATGCAGTAGAGTTGGCAGCTATTCCTTCCGCTATCAGTTCAGGCTGGCTTTCATCGACCTGTGCCTCGTATACTTGCATCAGATTTTGTGTAAGAGTTCCTGTCTTATCTGTGCAGATAACAGTGATAGCACCCATTGTTTCACAAGCATGCATTTTTCGTACTAAGTTGTTCGTTTTCAGCATACGTCGCATGTTGAGGGCAAGGCTGAGCGTCACACTCATCGGCAATCCTTCTGGGACAGCTACAACAATCAAAGTGACAGCCATCATGAAATATTTCAGGACAATACGTGCTATTTCTAGCCATTGATGCCAGTCAGTGACTTCTGTTACCGTGAGATACTGGTATAAATCTTTGCTGGTGAATATGATAAAGGTCAGTGCTGCGATTGTAAACCCTGCTTTACCTATAAGGTTTGCTAATTTGGTAAGCTGAATATTCAGTGGTGTTTGTTCCTGACTTTGTTCTGTAGACTGACGGGCTACTTTACCGATTTCTGTAGCATCTCCAACACGTTCTACGCGCATGATACCATGTCCGTCTGTAATGGTCGTACCACGCATTACAGAATTCGAGGGGTATGTTGCTTCTTCGTCAAAGTGGGCTTCATCGGTTGTTTTATTTACCATTAACTCTCCGGTCAGTGTCGATTCGTTGACTTGCAAAGAAACAGCTTCCACCAGCATTCCATCGGCAGGAACTTCTTCTCCGGTATTTAGGATGACGATATCTCCTACAACAATATCTTTACGCGGTATTTCCTTTATCTTTCCATTACGAATTACTGTTACGGGAGTTTCTTCGCCCACGGCATTCAGCAAATCAAATTTTTTATTGGCATCGTATTCAAAATAGAATCCAATTCCAGTTGCCAGAAAAATAGCAAAAAATATACCAATTGTTTCAGCATATTCATTCTCAATAATTGAAATGATAAGTGAAAAAACTGCTGCAACTAATAATACTCGGATAACAGGATCCTGAAATTTCTCCAAATAGAGTTTGAAAAGAGAAGGGCGTTTGGGAGGGGTCAGCAAATTCACCCCATGTTCGGCACGGCTTTTGCGTACCTCTTCATCAGTCAGCCCGATGTGATTGGTATTTTCTTTCATTGCGCTCATGCAGATTGTTCATGTTTTTAATTAACCGAGCACAAAAGTACAACAATAATTCATACAGTTAATATTATTAAATCTTTTTAGGAAAGAAGAATACGCCTACCTCTGAACAATCAGCCTCCATTTTGCGTTTATAATTCGAGACTGAAAAATAAATTATTTAACCCCAAAAATGAAAGAAAATATGGATAAATACATCTGCACCGTATGCGAATACATCTACGACCCTGCGTTAGGCGATCCTGAAAACGGCATTGCACCCGGCACCGCATTCGAAGACCTGCCCGCCGACTGGGTATGTCCATTATGTGGCGTAGGGAAAGAAGATTTTGAGGTGACTCATTAAAAGCCCCCAAATATAACCTACAAGATCAGAGGAAGAAGAAGGCTTCGTAATTACGGAGCCTTCTTTCCTTTAATATCGCAACTGGCCTCTACCACATTAACCACATAGTCGCCCAGTTTTTCACATTCGGCAATAATATCCATGTAGTAGACACCCATCTGATAACTGTATTCCTTATTGTTCACATCCACAATGTTCTGGTTCTTCAACTGATTACGGTAGTTGTTGATTTCGTTTTCCAGATTATAGGATTTGTTGACATCCAAAGCATTGTGTTCGGTCCGTTCCACCACCTTAATCATTTGTGTCAGAGCCTCATCGGCCAGTTCCATCATAAAGTGGATGTGGTCGTACTGTTTCTGCACAAAGTCTTCATTGGACTGACGCTTACGGCTGATGGTACGTGCCAGATTATAGCAACTGTCGCCAATGCTTTCTATCTCGGTCACCTCGCGAAGCATACCACGTATCTGCAATTTACTTTCCGAGCTCAGACGACCTTCTGATACCTTATTCAAGTAATTGGCAATCTCCAGCTCCATGCTGTCGCTGATGTTCTCATACTTTTCCACCCTGCTGAACACTCGGTTAAAGTCATCATCCTTCTCGGTATGGAGCAAATCGCGCACCATGCCAAACATGCGGTGTGTACGCTCGGCAAACAGATGAATTTCCTTGCTGGCCTGCAAGATAGAAAGCTCGGCCGTAGAAAGCATACCGCCAGAGATGAAGCGCAGACGGTATTCCTCGTCCTGCTCTTTCAGCGGAATAATGGCACATACCGTACGTTCGATAAACGGTACAAACCAGATCAGAATAAGTACATTACAGATATTGAAAGCCGTGTGGAAAGCCGAAAGTTTGAAGGAAACAGCAACACTCGGGTCGTTGGAGCCCATCACGTTCTCGACAAACCAGGAGACAGCTTCCGTGAAAGGAACAAACAGACAAAGCACCCATAACACTCCGAAAACATTGAAAGCCAAGTGTGCCAATGCCGCCCGCCGTGCCTGTGTATTTCCTGTAAGTGCCGCCAGATTGGCTGTAATTGTCGTACCGATATTTTCGCCCAGCACTAAAGCCGCTCCAAGCTCAAAACTGATCCAGCCGTTGGCACACATAATCAGCGTGATGGCCATGGTGGCTGCAGAAGCCTGCACAACCATTGTCAGCACAGTACCTATCAAAACAAACAGCAGAATGGAAATGAAACCCATATCCGTATAATTCTGTACAAAGGCCAGCATATCCGGATTTTGGCTCAAATCCGGAGCATTGTTTTTCAGATAAGAAAGGCCCATGAACAGGAAAGAAAAACCGAATATAAATTCACCGACATATTTGCGGTTGCTTTTTTGTGAGAAAAGGAGAGGAATGCCAAAAGCCAGCAGAGGAAGGGCGAAAGCTGCAATATCGACTTTAAAGCCTAGTGCGGAAATAATCCAAGCTGTAACCGTGGTACCAATGTTGGCACCCATAATGACGCCGATTGATTGGGAAAGGGTCAGCAGACCAGCGTTTACGAAACTGACCACCATAACAGTGGTTGCGGAAGAGGATTGTACCAGAGCGGTAATTAATACACCGGTCAGCACACCGGTCACCCGATTGGTAGTCATTGCAGTCAGGATTCTCCTGAGCCGGTCACCGGCAAACTTCTGAAGGCCTTCGCTCATTATCTTCATTCCATAGAGGAACAAAGCTAAGGAACCGAGCAACTTTAAAAAATCATAAAAAGAATACTCCATCTTTAAATATTTAAGGTGTTTCTTTGTGCCATCTGTTATTAAACCTATCTTTAGTGTCAGTAACCCCCCAAAATTAAGTTCATGAAACACATGTTACAAATATGTTGCAAAAATAATAATATTTATAAAGAATTTCCTATTGGAAGCTCACTTTTGGATATTTATTATGGTTTTAATCTTAATTTTCCTTATCAGGTAGTTAGCGCAAAGGTAAATAACCGCTCTGAAGGACTGAACTTCAGGGTATACAACAATAAAGACGTAGAGTTCCTCGACATACGCGACCAATCGGGCATGCGCACGTATGTACGTTCCTTATGCTTTATACTCTACAAAACT
>OMCA01001286.1_pt1 | contig 12089 bp, 11 predicted proteins | sample 1673621 | NCBI WGS metagenome assembly OMCA01 (sample SAMEA103958117, study PRJEB25191) | human gut metagenome | biome: human-associated habitat [ENVO:00009003]; feature: intestine environment [ENVO:2100002]; material: feces | place: Germany | collected 2013/2015
AGAATCTGTGTCAATCTGTGTAATCTGTGGTGAATTAATTCATAACCCTACAGAACGGAACAAAATAAATTTCGCCAACTGATTAACTAAATTATTAAACTTATGGGAATCAAAGTAAAAGCCCGTCAGACCAAACTGTCGGTAGGTCCCTCGAAAGGGGAATATCGTTTCATCATGCAGGCAGAAATCTACAGCACACTGAAGCAGGAAAAAGTACAGCCTGTCGTATTGGATTTTGTGAACAACCTATCGGGCAAATCTGTATATGACATGATGGCCTTGCACATGGAACGCCTTGCCTGTCAGCCTTCACCCAAGGGATTTGAAGGGGTGACCTCTTTTCTGACCACAGGTTTCCTATCAGACATACGGCTTCGTATTGAGGAGATATTGACAGAGTTAGAACCTTGGCGGATCATGTATGAGAGGCTTATTGAGTTCCGTAAGAAAGAAAATGACTGGCCTTCGGTTACAGAGGGGAAGCTGGGCTTGTGGTGCAATACGCAGCGCATGGCTTACAAACGGGGCAGACTCTCGGAGGAGCGTTACAAACTGCTGGAGTCTGTCGGCTTTGAATGGAACCTGCTGGATTCAAACTGGATGAAGGAATTCCAATCATTGAAAGTCTTCTTTGCGACTCAAGGCCGCTGGCCCAAACGGGAGGATGGTGCCTTGGCTACCTGGTGTTATACTCAACGGGAAAGACGTAAGAAAGGACGTTTGAGCAAAGAACGCATTCGTGTGTTGGATGAGATCGGATTTGTGTGGAGTCAGGACTTGAACGGTGGATGGATGAAAAATTATGAAGCGTTGAAAATCTTTCTCGACAAACAGCAGCGCTTTCCCAAATCAGCCGAAGGCTGTTTGGGCGAGTGGTGCAGTACACAGCGGAAAATGCGCAAGCAAGGGAAACTTTCCCCTGATCGTCAAACACTATTAGATCGAATAGGATTTGTGTGGTCGGTGGAGCAGGTCTGGCGAAGCTACTTGGAACAGTTGCACCAGTTTCATGTCCAAAATGGACGGTGGCCTGGATGTCGTGAAGGGGCGTTGGGGCGTTGGTGTACGGTTCAAAGACGGAATTATCGAAGAGGAAGCTTGTCGGATCAAAAAATCGCCCAATTGGAACAAATAGGATTTATACCCTTGAAAGGAGACAAGTAATACAGAAGAAATGGAAATACTCTCATTTCATACGAAACAATAGAGTTTCCGCAGCCTTATTATCGCAGTTCAAAGTACACTATGATTTTAGAATACAATATACCCAATCGTTTTCGTACTAATAGGCATATTACCGTTTATACAAGCCACGTAAGCCCTCAAATTAGGGCTCAAAAATGAAATATATATCTTCGCTGCGAACTAAAACTTACGAATTATGCTAAGCAGTGAAGACCTTGAAAGATTCTACTTTCAGTATCAAACCGAGGCGGTGCCTCTCGGAATGTCAGTCCAGACATTCTGTTTACGGAACAATGTTCCATATAACATTTTTCACAAATGGTACAAGGATACCCGCAAAAAAATAGTGGAAGTTCAGGTGGACGGTGTTCCTTCGGTTCCAACATCGGAATCTGTGCCGTCTTCTTCTTTAGGAGCCCCCTTGGTCAAGGAGGACAGTCCTTCTCGCCATGCAGGACACAGAGACCGGAGCAGTGCAAAGGCCCGAGGCTTTTTCCCGTGTGTAGCGTGGAGTTGACCTTGAACAATGGCATGCATATCCTCCAAAAAGATCTGGATTATCCGAGTCTGTACCGTCTGATTCCAAAACTGGAGGGTCTAGTTGAGTATGACGGGTATAAATCGCTTCTATTACCTGCGTGGCTTTATGGATATGCGTTGTAAGCATTCACGTGTTCTGTCCGTCATTCATGAACAGTTGCACTGTGAGCCTTCAGACGGTGACATTTATATTGTTATGTCGAAAGATCGCCGTATAGTTTGCCTGTTCGCTTATGATAACCGTTCCTATAATCTTTTCGAGAAAAAGTTTGTAGCGGGCTATCAGTTTATGCGGATAATCAGAGATGACGAAGGTAACGAGGTTTCCTATCGGATAGACTTGAAGGATGTGGTCCTACTGTTAGAGAATCCCGTAGTTAAATTGTTAAGGATAAGGTAATTAATATGGTAGTATCAAGTTTTTTTGTATATTTATATCGCAAAAAGCAGGATACGGACAAATTACAACAGTTGATAGTTCAGAAACGCGAGCTTCTGGCGCGGGAAACCTTCTCGCGTCGTGCTTTTAACCGCTATGAGGATATGTCTGATGAATAACGGTTGCAGAGATTTTTTGAGTCTGGCACCGCAAAATATGAACTTGGCTGTATGCTAATAGTTAAAAATCAATCTTTTAGATAACATTTTTTGTGAGGTACTTATTGGGGTGTCTTATAAAAAGGATATGCCCTAAATTGAGTACTAACTTTATAGACAAGGGATACTTTGAATTTAAGCACTGATAGAAAAAAGGAATAATTTCTAGATCAACCCTCTGAAATCAAAGATTATATGTCATCAAATAGAAATAACAGAAAAATAGCTAGGAACACAATGTTTCTTTATGCGCGTATGTTTGTAACAATGTTGTTTGGAATATATACGTCACGCATTGTATTAGAAGCATTAGGAGAAACAAATTTTGGTATATATAATGTTGTAGGGGGAATTGTAATAATTCTGAATTTCCTAAATGCTACATTGGTTGCAAGTACGCAGCGGTATATAAACATGTCTTTAGGAGAACGTTCAGCCAGTTATACAAAAGATGTATTCAGCGCAGCTATTAAAATTCACCATGTACTATCATTGATAATCGTTTTATTAGCTGAAACTATTGGATTCTGGTTTATGAATACAGTTCTGACTATACCCGAAGATAGAGTGTTCGCTGCAAATGTGATATACCAGTTTTCTATTGTTACAGTATTTCTTTCGATTAATACATCTCCATTGCAAGCAATGGTAATATCTCAAGAAAAAATGGGATATTATGCCATATTATCTATGGTAAGCACATTTGCTAAATTCTTATTCGCTTATTATCTTTTGGTGACAATGCAAGATAGATTAATTGTTTATGGCGGGACATTATGCTTGGTAGGGTTAATAGATTATTTGTTGTACAGAATAATATGTAGCAGAAATATTGAAGTGTGCAGGGGTAAACTTGCGGTAAAAGATAAGTCGATTTATAAATCAATGCTTAGTTTTTCTAGTTGGGCTTTGATTGGTAGCTTAGCTGGTAGTCTATCTAATCAAGGAATAAACATTCTTCTGAATATATTCTTTGGTCCAGCTGTAAATGCAGCACGGGGATTAGCAATGACATTCAATAATTATGTTTATTCTTTTGTTGCCAATTTTACAATTGCTGTAAATCCACAGATAGTAAAAACTTATGCATCAAATGAATACGAATCTATGTATGATTTACTGCTAAAAAGCATAAAGTTCTCTGTGTTTTTATTTGCCTTTTTGGCGTTTCCTGTGCTATTCGAAGCAAAGTTCATATTGGGATTGTGGCTGAAAGAAGTGCCTGAATATACAACTGCTTTTTGTCAAATTATAGTTTTGGAATCGTTTGTTTCGTGTGCAGAGAGGCCTATGGCAACGGCATGTAATGCTATAGGCTGCGTCAAGCAAGTTAATCTGTCCGTAGGAGTTCTGTATATGCTGTCATTTGTTGTTTCTTGGGGATTATTGCTCATGACTTCCAATGCTCTAATTCCATTTATCGTCCACTTTGTTACTATACTTATTGGTGTAATATGTTTTCTTCTTTTTATAGGAAAGTATATTCATATTAATAAGATATTCTTTGTAAAAAAAGTAGTGATTAAATCTATTGTTACATTATTACCTCCAGCCTTAATTCTAGCAGCTATACACTATAACATGGAAGAGGGGTGGAGACGTGCTATTACGACATGTATAGCTTCTTTTTCCATAATCACCATCTCTATATATTATATCGGATTTGATAAAACAGAGAGGAGTAAAATAATTTCAATGATAAAACAGAAAATAGTTTCAAAATTATGATAGAACGATTGAGATATCTGAAACGAATGTTTCACTCGCACAGTTTTTTCGGATGGAAGGGCTATTTCCATCTAGTTGATTTACAATGTAAGATACAAAATGCTACAGGTACTGAATTGTGGAATCTTTATGAAGAACAGCACAAAATCATGTACGATTACATTGATAGAAATCTGAAACAGCATAGAATGATGGACTATACTGGATGTAGAGCCGTCAAAAATGATATTGATGATCAAAATATTTGGGTATGTTGGTTGCAAGGGGAAAGTGCTATGCCTAAAGTGGTGAGGATTTGCTATAACAATTTAAAGAAAAATGCCAATGGACATAAAGTAATACTTATTACTTGGAATAATTTGAATGATTATTTATCTGTTTCACCAACTATAATGAATAAAGTTGGAAAGGGATTAAGCCTTATTGCATATTCGGATTTTATTCGTCTTAATTTGTTGAGTATTTATGGTGGACTTTGGGTTGACGCCACTTTTTTAATCACTGCACCATTAGATGAGAGTATCTTTGAAAGTCGTTTTTTTTCTATAAAAAACAATGTCCATTCTAATGCTCTTGTATGTAAGTATCGCTGGGCTGTCAATTTTGTATATGCTTCAAAGAATAGTGATATTATGAAACATATTCGTAACTTGTTTTGTGCTTTTTGGGAACAAAACAAAAGATCAATAAATTATTTACTAATAGATTATTGTTTTGAATATGAGGCTATTAATAATAGAATATTTACACAACTATTAGAAGATATGCCTTTTACAAATGAGCATAGTCATGACATACGTATTCATTTTAATGATGCTTTCGACCCCCAAAAATGGTCTGAATGGCTTAGCAATACTAACTTGTTTAAATTGACTTATAAAGGAAAACTAAAAAGTAAAACTTCTGATGGACAAATTACTAATTACGGATATTTGCTTCATAATTTCTAAATATATGCTGATTTGGAAATATAATGTTACTCATGAATATATTATTGCCTAGCTTTATAAAAAAAAGCAATGCGTTATTCATTGTTTTTTTTATACTACATTATTTGAGATTATATAATTGTGTCATTTACAAAATTCAAGCCCTCAAATATTTAGCTTTAATTATAGACATGCTTTTTTCATTTTATTTCCTTTTTTGCTATATACGGTATAAGAAAAAACATCATGTTTCGTTGCTGGAGAAAAGTGTAAGCCTTCTATTTCTTATATTTTGGGGCAGTTTGATTGTGGGCTCCTATCAAGGACAGAATTTTTTATATGCATTGAAACAACTTTCGATGTTATACTTGATATGGGGCTTTTATTATTATCTTAGACTTTATAATATAAAGGTTGAATTTCTGTTTGCATTGTTTAGATACATGTTTATAGGTTATTTACTAATAACTGTTATCTGCTATATATTGTTTCCTCATTTTTTATTTGGAATGCCATCATACGACAATGCAATTAAACACATGCTATCAGAGGCAGACAACAGAGGCGTTATGAGATTCAATCTTCCCTGTAAGATGCTAATACCATTTTTCATATTTTTTCAAATTTCCAAATTACAAATGAGCATCAAGGATATTTCCAATTTATTATTTTTGTTTGTATGCTTGTTCTTAATTGGAAATCGTTTTCCATTAGCTGTTACAGTGCTTTGTTCCTTTCTGTTATGTATGACATCAAAATCATTGAATTTATCACAAAAAGTAAAATTAGTTGTAATATTCTTTGTGTTAGGTGTATTAATTTACAACATACCATTTACGCGAAATATTGTTAACAATATGTTGGAAATAACATCGACACAGGCAGAATATGGAGAAAATGATATTCGTGTCATCTCTGCAACCTATTTTTTTACAGAATTAAATGAGGGTGATATATTTAAGAATATTTTTGGGAATGGTATATATACCCATGATCTAAGTCCCTACGGGAAATTGATGGATTATGCTCATGAAATAGGTTATTGGGAAAGCGATGTAGGCTATGCGGAGATATTTGTATACTTTGGCTTAATTGGCTTGATTGCTTTATTGATTTGGTTTATTGGTGTATTAACAGTGAGGATCCCGAGCGAGTATTTCTTTTTAAAGATATATCTTATTTTTATAATCATATCAATGATTTGTGGTGGTTATTGGTTTGAAAATATTGTTGAAATGGCAATTATAACATACATTTTAGTAAAATTGAATAGCGGTTATAAAGCAGATCTTATTGTTTTGGAAATCTTTCGATGTAAATCAAGGAATATTACCTAACTAAAATCAATTTATTATGTGTGAAATTAACTCAAAGTACCATGATGAGATAATTCAAATATATTGATGTACTTCTTAATCTTATAAGTGCGCTCTATTCAAAATTCAGTTCAATAATTAACAATCAACTCTAACATGAAAAAAATAGCTATAATAGGTGCTGGTATCTCAGGCTTAAGTTCTGCTCATTTTCTTAAAGACCATTATGATGTTACTGTATTTGAAAAAGAATCTACCCCCGGCGGATTGATTCGTTGTGAACGGGTTGGTGATAATCTGTTCCATACATGTGGTGGTCATATTTTTAATTCAAAACGTCAAGATGTACTCGACTGGTTTTGGTCGAAGTTTAAAGTTGAAGAAGAGTTTACTAAAGCTGACCGTAACTCGGTGGTATATATGAATAATGCAAAAGAGATTCCTTATCCCATTGAAAATCATATGTATCTTTTTGATGCAGACATACAAAAGAAGTTCATTAATGACCTCCTTCAAATAGTAAGGAATGAAGGAAATGAACCTACTAATTTTGAGGAATTCCTAAAACATCGTTTTGGAAAAACTCTCTATGAAATGTATTTTAAGCCATATAATGAGAAAGTTTGGCGCAGAGATTTGGTACAAATACCTCTTTCATGGCTTGCAGGAAAACTTCCTATGCCTACCGTTGCAGAAATTATTTTCAACAATATTAATCATATAAAGGAAAAGGCATTTGTACATGCAACATTCTGGTATGAGAAAATGAATGGTTCTCAGTATATTGCAGATAAACTGGCAGAAGGAATAAATATCCACTATAATGCAAATATCGAATCTATTCTTTATACGGAAAAAAAGTGGAGTGTTTGCGGCGAAGAGTTTGAAAAAGTTATTTTTTGCGGAAATATTCAGCAGCTACCTACTCTTATTAAAGGTGTGGATATAGACATGTATGAAAAAGAAATTAGTAGTTTAGAATATCATGGGACTACAACCGTGTTTTGCGAAATAGATAGAAATCCTTATAGTTGGATTTATTTGCCAAGTCATGAATATGAGAGTCATCGTATTATTTGTACGGGCAACTTTGCAATTAGCAACAATGCTGCAAATTTATCTTCAGATCGAATTACTGCTACCATAGAGTTTACGGATGAAATAGATAAAGATACTATTCAAGATAATATTAATCGTATGCCATTTCATCCTAAATACCTTGACCATAAGTTTAATAAATGCACATATCCTATTCAAGATGCCGATACACGAAGGATGATTCACTCATTGAAGGCTTATCTTACTCAAAGTAATTTTTACTTTACAGGTCGTTTTGCAGACTGGGAGTATTATAATATGGATGTAGCAATGGGGGCAGCTATGGATCTTTGTAAAACAATAAGATATGAAGCTAACAAGGATTGATTCAACTAATGCGAGACAACCATCATGGCAAATTCTGAAAGAATGGGAAGAGGTATTATCCCAGAAAACGGGTTTGCCCGTTTATCGAGATAACCGGCTTATTCGATATATAAAAGCGCATTTTGATAAATGGGGGATGAGCTTTTTATGGAAAATATTGGTCACGAGAAAGAACTTAGGACTTCGGTTTATAATGAATGCTCAGGATATTAAAGTGTGTGATATTAATAAATTCACTATTCCTGTTATTATAGATTTCTGGCTAAAAGAAGAACAACTACCCGCTTTTTATGTGGCTTACAAAGAAGTTCCATTGATTTTGTTGACTAATTTAGAGGTATATGAATTTTTGAAACAGCATAAATGTCCTATTCCAATAGAGCATTGGGCATTATCTTATCCAGATAAATATTCGATAAGTAATAAAAGATTAGAAAAGGAATATGAGTTCTGCTTTATTGGTAGACCCAATCCTTTTTTTGTCCGTTTATTAGACAAATATTGTTCCACTCATCCTGATTTCTATTATATAAGTAATAATAGTGACATTAACCATCGTCAATATATTGATAATAAAGGTAAAGTAGTAGCGGAAGATACAGGACGCGACTCCTATTTGAGTATGATACAGAAAACAAAGATTTCATGCTACACCACGCCTGGTATTGATGAATCCAAAAAAGAAACATCTAATTTTAATCAAGTTACTCCTCGCTTGTTTGAAATGCTTTGTAATCAGTGTCATGTTATAGGACATTATCCTAATTCGTATGATACGAATTGGTATAATTTAAATTCTATTGTACCAAATGTTGATAGTTACAATGATTTCGAAAAATGGCTTGATTATTTTCGTACTCATGAATTTGATATTCAGAAAGGGATAACTTTTATGGATAAACATTATACATCTAGTAGAGTGAAATCCCTAATTGATATATGTAACAAGTATAGTATAGAAATCTAAAATATAAATAAAACAAGCATGATATCTTTTGGCTTAATTAAGTTAATTAAGAAACATTGGTTTAGATTTAAATTGCGGAAAGCTTCTCCACATGACAGGGCAGAATTGATGAGAAATAAATTCTATTTTTTAGGAAAGAATGTAGAACTTTATACTATGAATTTTGGAACCGAACCATATCTCATAAGTATTCATGACAATGCGGTCTGTGCATCAGGAGTTAGATTTATTAATCATGATGTGAGTGTTCATAGAGTTGCTTATTATCTTGGTCTGAAACGAACTGATATAGATAAAGTTGGCAGTATTGAACTGTTTGAGAATTCTTTTGTGGGTGCATATTCAATACTGATGCCTAATTGTTCTATAGGTAAAAACTCTATAGTTGCCGCTGGCAGCATAGTGACTAAGCGCATTCCAGATGGAGAGGTGTGGGGTGGCATTCCAGCTAAATTTATTATGAAGACCGAAGATTATGCAAGAAAAATGGTTGAGGAGTCTAAAAAATTCACTTAGATGCCTTATTCTAAAAAAACATCAATGACACAAGAAGAATTAATTCGTCACCAACAGAATTTTTTCTTCGGAAATAAAGCCTAAATGAAAAAAGTACTTATAGTTGCTACTACCTCCTATGCAGGTATGGGACCTTATGTTAGTGGTATTGTGAATACTTTCTTGCCTAATGATGACGTCTATTATTTTTTTCATGATTACGATGATCTTTTTTTTAGGAAGAATGTGAAAGAAGAACTTCATTCGCGTAGTACATTTTATAAGTTGGCTAATTCTATATGGAATAAGTTATATGACCTTATCTTTGGACATTGGGTCTATGAAAAGGATATATTAGATTTATGTCATGAGAAAAGGATTGAACTTATACATTTTATTAATGGTTGCGGATCATGTTCTTTTAATCGTAAACTAGAAAGTATGGGGATAAAGGTACTTGGTACAGTACATGATCTGTATCCTCATGAAGTAAAGAAAGCTCCACACAAAATGCTTCGTCATAGGGTTAGTGTGCGCCGACTGCAGGCTGCAATTTGGGAGTGTCATAATCTCTTGACCAACAGTAAAAGCCAATATGTGGAACTACAGAAACTTTTTCCCGACAAAAATCTATTTTATCATGAATTCCCATCCCTAGTATCAAAGGATGTGAAAAAAGGCAAGGACATTCCTATAGAATTGAGAAATGTAAGACTACCTTATATATTATTTTTTGGACGTATAGAAGAATATAAAGGAATAACTCTTCTTTATAAGGCGTTTACAGAAGTTCCCGAATTGTATAACAATTATCTATTAGTAATTGCCGGCAATGGTACGTTGCCATTTGAGCGAGCTGTAGGCGAAATAAATGTTATAATGATAAATCGTTATATTAAAGATACGGAAATACGATATATGTATGAACAAGCAGCCTGTGTAGTTTATCCTTATATTTCTGCTACTCAAAGTGGTGTCCTATCTTTAGCATTTTATTTCCGTACGCCGACACTTACAAGCGATGTACCTTTTTTTCGTAGTATTATTGAATCGGCAGGGGCAGGTATGCTGTTCAAAGCGGGGGATCTTGAAAACTTGAAGCAAAAACTTCTTTTATTGTTGTCCTCAGATACTTCGAATTTGAAAATTTGTGAAGCAGAATACTACGATAAAAACTATAATGATAAAGCCATACGAGAGCAACTTCTAACAATTTATGATAGTATAAATAAAAAATAATATTGGATTGAAACAAGAAGTATGAAGTCGTAAAATATTAATGTTTAAAGGGCGAGTTAATGAAAGAGCAATATAATAATGTCGTAAAAGACACTATGAGTCTGTCAAGCGGGTTCTGTAAGGAAGGGAGGGAGAAAGTCTCTCTTCTTACTCAACCAGATAGTTACTGTAATCAATAATCATTTTATAAATATATGCAAGCAATTATTTTAGCAGCCGGTATGGGCAAACGTCTTGGTGAATATACAAAAAACTGTACGAAATGTATGGTACCAGTGAATGGTGTCACACTGATTGATCGTTTGCTTGGACAGCTGAGTAAATTAGGGTTAAATCGTATTGTTATAGTAGTGGGTTATAAGGGTAAAGAACTTATAGACTATGTCGGAAAAGAATACATGGGATTAAAGATAGAGTATATAAAAAACCTTATATATGATAGAACTAATAACATTTACTCGTTGGCGCTAGCGAAACAACATTTACAAGAAGATGATTCATTACTTATTGAGAGTGACCTTATTTATGATGATGGAATCTTTGATCTTCTTATTAATAACCCACATCCAAATCTTGCACTTGTTGCTAAATATGAAACTTGGATGGATGGAACTATGGTACGCATTGATGAAGATAATAACATAGTGAATTTTGTTCCTAAAGAAGCTTTCAAGTATAGTGATATAAAGGATTATTATAAGACTGTGAATATATATAAATTCTCTAAAGAGTTCGCGGAAAAAAAGTATGTCCCTTTTCTTGAAGCTTATACAAAAGCCGTGGGTAACAATGAATATTATGAAAATGTTCTTCGTATCATATCTTTTGTCGATAGTCATGATTTAAAAGCATTGCCTATAACCAACGAAAAATGGTATGAGATAGATGATAAACAAGATTTGGATATAGCAGAAACTATTTTTGCTGGTGATGAAAACATGCTTGGAAAATTTTATAGCCGATATGGTGGCTTTTGGCGATTTCCCCAAATGCTTGATTTTTGTTATTTGGTGAACCCTTATTTTCATTCGTCAAAAATTATTGATGAAATGGAAGCGAACTTTCGTACACTTGTTGCAGAGTATCCGTCTGGAATGAAGGTGAACACGCTTCTTGCCAGTAAATGTTGGGGGGTAAAGGAGGATTATATTATTTGTGGAAACGGTGCGGCAGAACTTATTAAAGAACTAATGGAAACCTTAACAGGGACTCTTGGAATTATTCGTCCTACATTTGAGGAGTATCCCAATCGTTGTCAATTGCAGGCTGTTGTGACTTTTATTCCTCAAAATAATGAATATCGTTACAATATACAAGATTTGATGGATTTTTTTGGCAGCAAGCCCGTAGATACTCTTTTACTCATTAATCCTGATAACCCTTCGGGGAATTATATTTCGATGGAGGATGTTTGTATTTTAGCCAAGTGGTGTGAAAGACATGGAGTACGTCTAATCGTTGATGAGAGTTTTGTTGATTTTAGTGAAGGGTGGACGAACAATTCATTACTTTACGATAATGTGCTTGAAACCTATCCACATATGATTGTAATAAAGAGTATTTCTAAAAGCTATGGTGTACCTGGTTTGAGGCTTGGCATTATGTGTTCGGCGGATGTTGGACTTATTACTCGTATGAAAAAGGCAGAGGTAGCAGATCGGAAGAGCG
>OMCA01001289.1_pt1 | contig 12081 bp, 17 predicted proteins | sample 1673621 | NCBI WGS metagenome assembly OMCA01 (sample SAMEA103958117, study PRJEB25191) | human gut metagenome | biome: human-associated habitat [ENVO:00009003]; feature: intestine environment [ENVO:2100002]; material: feces | place: Germany | collected 2013/2015
AAAACCATATATACATATAACCATAAAACCATAAATATGTATAATTTAATTACTTTTAAATTCAAAGTATTTACTTTTAAATTCAAACTAATTACTTTTAACTTCAAACTATTAACAATAAAAAAAGAATACCCAAGTATTACACTTGAGTATCTTATAAAAAAGAGGGAGAAAATGTGAATTATATCTAATCACTATCACTAGTGTTTAGACCCTATAAACTCGACAAATATCTGCCGAGTATACTCGCTATCAAATTTTATACGTTTTCTATCATATAAAACTATCAAGCGCTCCAATATATGCTTAGGTATTAACCTAGACTTATCCGTCATCTCGTTTATATTCCGACAAAATACCTTACTTGAATTTAATGTTTGCCTATTTTCAACATATATCACATCACCGACATACAAAGCGACTCTATACGTAGGCATATCCAACACACAAAATAAAGGTAAATTAGGTGGTTTTCTATCGTAGTACAAGTCATCCATCGATAAAAATTTGTTGGATGCTATTGTATCTTCGTATGGTGTATTTTTTATGATTTTACCTGATATGCTCTCAAATCTTCTATCGTTAAACTCTTTACTATCAGGTAAATATAACATACATGCTAACTTTTCTTTATTGAAATAATACCCGTGCTCCTTTATATTTTGAAAGAACAAATTTAATATTCTATCCCCTTTATCCAGTGCATTCGCTAACATAATAATTACAGTATCCTTACTCAATCTACAGATAGTTTCAACCGTGTTTACAAACTGCCTCGCTCTATCCCCTCGTACTACTTCACCGACTTCAGGGATAAATTCATCAAACACTATAGTTTTAATTTCAGTAAAGGTATTACCCTTTAATTTGTGAAATGTAGAAAGTGCCATTAAATATCCTGCGTGCTCATACGGTATATCCTCTTCACTATCATCAAATAGTTTATAATTGATTGTACCATCACCACTTATTTTTATACTGTATCTTTCGTTAAATGTGTTTGCGTTGACAATATCTTCGTAAAATTTATATCCGTCAAATTCCTTTAACGTATCAACGGCACTTTCGGTTGGACGTATCCAAGTAAATTTTTTCTTTTGTCTAAATAACCGCTTTAAACAGTATCTTTTAGCCCAAAAACTTTTACCTCTACCTCTTGCACCTACAATAATGAATATTCTATATCCACCTGAATAATAGCTAAACAGGTGATTTGCGTTTAAATATATATTATCATATTTCATATATGTTATCACCTCAAAATTAGAGATGTAAAACTGTTATACGCAATCACCCGCCAGCAATTGCTATTACTATAAATGTTCACTCCTCGTGATACGTACACATCATCTAGTGTATAACTTAAGTAATACACCCACTACTATAATTATACACTATTTATTCTTTTTTGTCAAATCATTAAACTTATCCTCAATCTCATCGAGTTTTTCATCTAATTTTTCTTCATTTTCTTTACCGAGTTTTAGTTTAGCATATAGTTTTTTGATTAACGGTATAATTAAACAATTCATAATTATAACGATAAACGCTAGTATTATCTCCTCCCAAAATTCATTAGTAGGAATAAAACTTAAAATAGTAAAATCTAATAATGATTTATATATATTATTCATTTAATCAACCTCCGATATTCCTATACATAAACCTGTGTTAATAGTAAGTCCGACAAATAACCCTTTTTCAAAAGGTGCGATTGTTAATTTAAGTGAACCAGCACTACCTGTGTAACTACCCATTGTTAACTGCCAAAATTGTGTTGTATTTTTAAAAGTTGATAAGGGTACTAATAATTGAAATACAGGTAAACCAAAGATACTAGTGAATTTAAATGTACCGTTTGTAGTTAAAGTATTAGTATATAAATTACTTACATTGTTATTTGTTATAGTTATATTATTATATTGTCCTGTATCAACATTTAATGTTTGATATATGCAATTATATGTATCCTGTAACTGTATCAATAATGTTTGTAAACTTACATTAAAACCTGTATCTTCTGTGAAAGTTCTCGAGCTATCTAAATTATATTCGCATAGCAATTTAAACGGGATATATTGTATTGTTTCAACGTTTGTGTTAATGGTAACCTTACTTAAAGCACTCCCTTGAGTAGGGTTAACAACTGTAGTTCCATTATCTTTTATATTTACCGTTTTTTCTTCTGTTGGTGTAGACGGTACCGCAACATCAACCACCACTTCATTTAACACTTTATCTGTATCAGGATACACGTTTAAAATTTGATTTTGTGTAACGTTAAATGATTTTGACTGCTCCTCTTTAGGTAGAGGTGCACTCCCTTCAATTCCTAATATTTCAACACCTGTTTTGATGTTTTCACTTTTTAGGTTATCATCGACAATTTCAACATAATCAGCATCACCAACAGGTATTAAGCCCGTTTTATCGATTTCTAAAACGGTATACTCGTTTTTAGTAGCATTACTATATTTGCTAAATAACCATTTGAATGAATTTAACATATCATTCTTTTTCTGCGGTGTCATAAATTGCTGTGATGCTTTATACCATCCGATACCATTGCTAATGATTTCAACAATATTTTGATTGGTTGTACCTGTTGCAAACTGTGTTTGTGTAGCGGTTTGTTGAAGATTTTCATTAATAGGATAAATACCTGTATTTAGTTGTTTGCTGAATGACTTGTTTTTATTATTGTCGTCTACAATTGTTTTAAAGTATTCAATATTTGCTTTACACCAACTAAAGAAATCAAAACCAATCTCTTGTATTTGATTTGTAAAATTATCCTTAAAGGATGCAATACCATCATCCGAGTTTTCAAAACAAGCGTTACTATTTTTAAACCGTCGCCAAATCGGGGTAAAAATGTATACTCCAAACTCAGTAGGTAAAATGTAGTCCTCATCTAACATTTCATTAACAACTAACGTCATCTGTGTAATAAAAGTATTGATATCAGTATAAATATCAATTAAGTTAAACGTTAATTTTTTACTCATTGTTTAAACCTCCTTTACTAGTCATTCCATCACGTTCAGCATATGTACTATCTTCGATATCGTTATTAGGAGCCTTATTTTTATATGGTTCTACATTTATTTCAATGGTGATTTTGCTTAGTACGTCGTTATATTCAGGATAAATTTCCTTTAAATTTTCTAACCATTCTTTTCTTAGTTGTAAACCTGTTTCAAGGATAAGGTTTGTTTGGTACTCGTTACCTGTTAACTCTCCCGTTGCGATGCGTTCCATTTTTTCAAACATTCCGTTATTTTTGATTCCCATATTGTAACAACGGTAGTTATTAACGGAAGAAAATAACTGCATAATTTTTTCAACTTCTAACTCAATTCCTGTGTTAAAGATTGAATTTTTCATATTGCCGTCATTTACGGCAACGATTACGGGTTCGTCACTATTAATGGATGAGTAAATGTCTTTTCTTGTTTGCTCTACTTGGTCCTCACTCTCAACACCATACATTAGTTTTTTCACAGCATTGATTAAATTAATTTCACTTTTAGAAAGTATACTTGACATATACTCTATGATATCCCTTTGTAAGACAATACGAGGTACAACCATCCCAGAATTTAGAAGCGGGCTTCTGTCGTGTAAAATTACTGCTTTTGCGTTTTTATTTACTTCACCGTTCGGATAAGTTGCAAGAGGTTTGATAGGGAACGGTTCTCCGTTTACCGCAACGGGTTGTATCTCCGTCGGATATCCAAATGTATTTAAATCACCACTGTTTGCGTATGGTAAAATATAAAAATTACCTCCGTTGAAAAAACCACATAACGAACCTCTATAATATAACATTCTTTCAATATACATCGGTGGGATATTTTTTGGCATTCCACTCCATTTATAACGTGATACAAATTGTTGCACATCCAAATCAATTAAGGAATTGGTGTAATCTCTGTTAATCGGTTGACTCAATATTTTATAACTCCCTAATCTCTTTTTTAGCATTTCAATTTGTATCCCTTGATTTTTTATCATTTCTTCATATGTTAAATATTTTTTTTTACCCATTGAATGTCTCCTCATCTATTATATTCTGGATGTTATTTTCATTAAAATTATTATCATTTAGGGTGTAAGAAGTCGTATTATAACGTACTAATTTACATCCGTCACTAAATAACCGTGATAATTTATCCAATTGTTTGTAATCTAACATACCAGCATCCTTTGGTTGATTTGGTTGATTATAGTATAAATCAAAATCACCCTCGACATATTTTAGATATGTTTTATCGTATTTATTACTAGTAATATTTATGTATTTGTTCACACTATCACTAGAAATATACTTGTTTAAATGCAAACCCCTATACAAAAAATTACGCAATAACAATTCCTTTTGTAGTTCTGTTGCAGAATACCACACTAAATAAACACGTGGTTTTATTACACTATTATATAACATAATATCACTTGATGCCTGTATTAATTCATCAGGTGAATTTTCAATGTTTTCAAGTTGATAATTTAAATTTCTTTTTGCGGTAGCAAAGTCCATTGCACCTGTTAACAAGTTAGTTCTAAATGACGTAGCGCTCGCATTAACATCTTGTGCTGCTTGAAGTAACGTTGGTTCACTGACTGCTTTTTCAGCGGAACCACCTAGAGAACTAAAACCCTTTACGATTATTTTGTATAAATTATTTTTTAGTGTATTCATATTTGATTTATACCAATTGATATTGCTTCCTAAAAAACGATTGAGAGCATCCACCGTGTAAGAAAGGCTAAAATTCATAGAACCCACTAAATAATTCATTTGATTAGATGGTACATTTTTATAAAGCGAATTACTTGAATTAGATGCAAAATCTACATAATACGTGGATGTTTCTAATAATTGCGGCATCACAACTTTGAATAGTAATTGTGTGTAGCTACCTAACCATATCAAATTTAAATTTTTTCTATTACCCATAAAGTCGTTAATCGCAAGCATATTGGTGTTACCTGCTATGTATGGATTTTCACTTGTTGCTAAGTCATTGCCACTAAACGCATATGTACTATCAGTCATTTTAGGGAACCCTGCGAAATCGGTTGTTACAGGATTAGATATAAAACTTCCATTTAAATATTTTACGTAAAAGAAACCTAAACCTGTACCGTATGTATTTGCAAAAGTTGTATTACTAATAATTAAATTCGTATCATCTATCGATGCACTACCTGCACGCATAAACATAGAATAAGGATAACATTTGATAGCATATATCTTTGATTGGTCGATAGCATTGATGAAAGTAAATAAATTTTCAATACTTATTGTTTCATCATCTAAACCCGTATTTCTATTGATTAATTTATATACGTTATTTGGTATAAACGGACAAGATAGAACGGCATAAGGTAACGACATACCCTCGTATGTACTTTTACCCAAAACAACCGATTTTGTATCAACTCTATACGTATCAGGTTGCAAATAAACAACAACCCAAAATCTAACATTATTGTTTAGCCAACTTGTTAAGGTTTCTAACCCATAGTTTTGCTCTATTGCTTTCAAACCTCTCGTTAAGGGCATCACAATTTCTTCACCGGTAGGAGTATATAAATCGGTATCTCCTTTTATAGAAAAATTTGCTGTCCCTGCTGTGTTTAAAATACTATCATATGCATATCCATATCTTATGAATGTCTCATGTGATTTTAACAGTGATACATTAATATTTGAAGTAACTTCAAAAGATGATTTAATTATATTATATATTGTTTCTACTGCCTCAACACGCACTTTTTTTGAAGATACATACATTAATTTTTCAATTCTGTATATACGATAATTTTCATCTGTGCTGTCTGAAAAATAAACAGCGTTGTATTTATTCCATAACACGTTAAAGAACGAGTTGTCGTCTATATCAATGATGAATGATATAGAGGTCGGTTCCACATTCAAATAATTACGATTATACGTAATATTATTGATAAAATTTACGTTATTTATTTCAACAGAATTATAAATGCCGGTATCTTTAACTTCTTTACCGTTCGTTATCAAATAATTTTTATTTAAAAACGGTATATTCGCTAAATATATTGAAAAAGGAAGCGCCATAGTAGCACCTCCTATTCAACATGAAAATTAGTACATTCAATTAAAACCGCTGGTGCACGTTCGATTTGGTCACAGTAATACGAAAAATGCAAGAAGTCCTGTTGATTTAAATTAGACGCATCAAAGAACGATGTAGCTACTTGATAAAAGTAACCATATTGAATTTTATCTTTTGATAACACTAATACTCTACCTTCTCCGATTGCGTCATTTTCGATAAAATTTACGTTAATTTTTTGTGTAATTTTATTTGAATTTAACAATGTTGCAAGCGTATCAACATCCATCGAAGCCATTGTTAACGGCTCTACAAGACATACAATATTTTCGGGTCTTTCATATGCTACAAAAGTATCATTCCCTGTTGTTTTATTGGTTATATTTAATATGTATCCTAAACCCAAGTTTTGGATAACTGTTAAAATTGTACGATAGATTAAATTTGTGTTATACGTTCTAACTGCATTTAATTCAACTGCTGTCGGGTTTGTTGTAGGTTTTGCTAAACCTGTGACGGTTTGTGTTGTTGGGTTATTCGTTAAAATTTCAGCTATAACTGCTTCGATATCGGATTTTAATTGTAGACGTTTAGCAATGCGCATATTATTGAGTAAATATGAGATAAGATTAGCCATTGCGTATTCATCCTCAAACCCACCGCGCATTAGGTATCTATTCACTGTTAATTGAATATATTTGAATTTTGTAACGGGGATATATTGTTCTTGTATAACAGGTGGAACGCTTGTTAATAATGTGGATGTATTTACAACTAAATTTTTTACAACAGGTAAATCACTAGTTAAAACGAGTTTACCATCTCCGTTTATCGTGTCATCACTTCTAAAAGCATTCAATAAAGCGTCAATATTATCACCCAGGTGGTAGTTATCTTTATAAAAAGTATAACATATCAAATTTGATAATGTGCCAACAAATTTATTGGCGTTTAAAGTAATTGCCATATACTATTTTACTCCTTTCATAATTGTGGGTAGTATGTAATTCTGTACCATTTGTTGAGCAGTTTTGTCATCTTTTTCATCGTTGATTTGCTTTAAAAATGACATTACCTCTTGTTCCGTCGAGGGAGAACCACCAAATATACCATAATATTCTGACGGTTCGCTTTTTTCTTTCATTGTTGACAGCGTCGCATACATTCTTCTGCATATTTCAACATTGCTTAAGACCTTTTTTGAGTTTTTATCACGCATAGGTTTAATAATCATTTTCCATTCCTCCTAAAAAATCGTAGTCATCGACATATTTATCTTTTTTATTCTTTAGTTCTTCTTTTATTTTGTCGACGCTTTCTTCTAACTCCTTTTTCTCGTTTTTTAATCGGTTATTTTCATTCACCAATTCATCGAATTTAACTTGTAACTCTTCTAATTCCATACTATCACCATCCTTATTATATCATATTTTTTTATTTTTGTAAAGAGTTTATCTATCTTTAAAAGTAAAAGTGGTATCTGCTAAAATTAAACCTCCTTTTACACGCACAGGCCGTAGTTTACCTGTAAATGTTTCACCGATTTTAAAGTTATCTAAGTTAATCTGTTTTTTAACTTCATTGGGTGCACCACACGCTTTTATCAATACGCTATCATCATTTAGCACACCATAATAGGTTTTTTGTGCAATTACTTTGAAAAGTTTATATTCTTTTTCCAAATCCCAAGCGCCGAGTTTCTTTTTATCCACTTCTAAACCTACTGCATCTCCAACCGTTGTAATCGAGTCAGTATCACAATACACAAAATTATCGTAGTTATTTTGTATATTAATATATAAATCATAACGCGAATATGCCGTTGTTAACGATGCATTAACTGTATATATTGGTTCGTCAACTATTTTATTAATTGACTTAAAGCATAATATACCCTCGCTATCAAGATAGGGTTCTATTACATAATGCACGGGGTTTGTTGCCCATTTACCGTAAAATGAATTTAAACGAAGTTTAGCTAGTAGCCGTTTTGCACCCTCACTATTTTGTTTTAAGAGGTAGTTTGTGTCAATAAACTCGGTAAAAAGTTTCGTAGAACCTCTAAACATTAAATAGTCTATAAATTCAATATACTGAATATCGTACGCATCAAATAGAATTTTCATATCCACCATAGTGAGGTATAGTTCGATAATTTCATCTCCTGTATCTTCTATATATTCATTTTTCAGTTGCAAAAAACGTTTTAACATCAAACAAGGGATATGGTTATCCTTTAACTTAATTTGGCATTTGATGTGCTGTATATAGACGGGATATTTTTTATTTTCTACATATTTACCGTCTCCTTTAATAGGGACGCCATATGCAAATAATTCTTTCTGCATCTTGGATGGATACATCGAGTTTTTATCGTAACATTTACAGTTACGTAATAAAATATTTTTATATTTTTTATTCACAATACATAAACCCCCTAAATATGATTTTCTGATATAGTCATCAATATCTTTATCCAGTACAGGAAATAACTCAGCAAATGTTTTCTTTGTCATTGTCTTTTTATATGCTTTGAAACTGTCACTTGCCGAAGTTAGGGATGACATACCCTCCTTGTGGAACTCTTTCAAAACGCGAGCCATAATCTCAGTATCATGTTTGATATATTCTATCTCTTCATCCGTCGGGATATAGCCTATCGGACGATGCATTTTATAATCTATTTCACCTTTTAATATTGGTAACTTCCAAGATTTGGCGATTTCACCAACGGATGAAGAAATTTTTTTCTGACTATCTCGAATTTCAATTTTACTATTATTTTTATTTCTTATTGTAATAGAAAAAAACTGCTTTCTACTATCAATTAAAGAATTAAAATAATAGGGTTGTATTTCTTTAAACGGTTTATCCGACCAAGTATACCCGTGCGTTAGTAAATATGAAATTAAAAAGGACCCATCAAATTTTAAGTTATGAAAATAGTAGATAACGTCCTCCTTTATTTCATCGAAAACAAAGCGGAATAAACCGTCTAAAGTGGTGCCATAGCGATGTTTGAAAGTATCGCAGGAGCAGATATCCCACAACCAAACGCTTGTTTCTTTATTTGCTAAATCTAGCGTAGAGTTCCTCGTCTCAAAATCGATCGTGTAAATGTTTTTAACCTTGTGCATATGATTTTAAGACTTCCTCAAAGTCTTCTTTTTTCTCAAACAATAATGAAAAAGTTGTTTGAATATCACCAACTTTAGGTGAGGGGGTGAATAAAGTATACAACACGCTAAAATCATTGAATAATTCAGCAAACTGTTCGTCCGTTAAATTATTAATAACGTCCGAGTAATCAACATTAAATATAGTATCCAAATTTTTTACTAAATTATCCTTATATCTATTTACAAATTCTTCTTTTGAGGTGATTACGAATGTTTGCAGTCTTGATAGTCTATCTTTGAAAATAGCATAGTTATCGATGGTTTTCGTATTCATTCGATAACCTTTGCTAATATTATTATAGAACATATCTTTTTCGATTTTTTTATTAGCCTCTCTTATAAAGTTTCGATAATCTCTTATTTCATATCGAAACTCTTTTGCTTTGCTTTTTGACATTGTATTTTTTAACTTTTCGAAAAGGACTTTTTCCTCTCCTGTTAACCTAATTCTTTTCGGCATAAAAACCCCCTAAAACGGGAGTTTATCTAAATTAACGTTATCGGTTAGGAATTTGCTCAATTCCTTATCATTTGCCTTTTTTATTTCTTCGATTTTTTGAACATCAATGTCGTAATCTTCAACACGTCCCACCCAAATAACATTGTGTAAATAAACATTATCGTTGTCTTTCGCTCTTTTGCGTTCTTTCGCAAAATTAATCTCGTTGTATTCAGCATATAGAACGTAGTGACCCTTTTCTTGCGGTCTACATAAATTAGTTTTTTTAAATTTTACAATGAAATAATCATTGTTTTTATTTTTAGTATAATAAGTGCAAAACTTATTATTATCTGTGACTACTTCTCTAACTGAAACCGGTAATCTAACCAAGTTGTAGTCTTCTCTTAATTTCTGTGTATCTAAACCTCTTAAATTTTCATTTTCTTTTTTTAACATTTTAAATCTCCTTTTTTTTCTTTTAGTTTTATTTCTTCTAAATAGTCTAAACAAATTGGGTACTCAAAGATACCCACAAAGTATTTTTTACCATCAGCGTCATAACGAGACAACGAGCATAAATCCTTACGTTTACTATAACTTAAAGTATAAAACGAGCCATTCATATGAAATGAAACGGTATTATTTCTTCTTAAGCAATCGTAAGACTTCTTATCTAAAAAAATTTGCATATCATTCACATTTTCTTCACCTCCTCATCAAATAATTTTTTTATTTCATCCATAATTTCAAGGGCTGTCACCCAATTACCTACTGGTATAATAATTTTCATTTTATACCAGTTTTTTAATTCATTACGAGGGATTAAGTCATATATCATATATACTACATTTTCTTTTATAGAAACATAGATATAAAAAATGTATTTATTACCTCTTGTATAATTTTCATAACAGCTCTTAATCTCAGCTGCTATGTCAACAACTTTATAGTTAAAGGATAGCGGTAATACTATCTTTTGTGTAGATAACAAACCCTTTATTTTAAGCGGTTTGTCCGTGATAAGCGATAAAAGCTTATCACCTTGTTTTATTATACCTATGTAATTTATCGTTGTTTTCATATGAAAAAAAAAAACTCATAATGAAAACGAATAAATTTCATCGATATTTTTTACGAGTTTCAAACAATTTTCAAAATATGTTTGTTTTTCGTCATCAATGAAAATTCTTTCATTTTCGTTATACAAACGGAATTTCAACTTTTTTCGATAGTTAAATTTAGAGATGTCCTCTGTTTGGACAATCTCTAAATATTCTCTGTATCCTATTCGACCCCATCTGTTGATAGGTTCGCGTTTCAATATAGACCGGTAGAAAATAGCCATTAACGACACCCCTTTCTATAAAGAAATGCTAGGATATCTTCATAAACCGCGTTTGAGCAGTTTACCGATATTGTAGAAACACTTGAATAGGTATGAATTTCAAGTTTATCTACCTCCATGTGTGCGCCGAATATTCTAACCAAAAGAGTATATAACTCGTTCTTTTGGTTATAGAAATTAAAGATTAAAACTTTAATTTCTAAATCTTTATTATGTATGATAAGCCTAATTACATATTTAGGCTTAAAATTAAAATTAAAATCTTTTAACGTCATGTTATCCCTCCCCTCATTAAAAGATTTTATCCAAGAAATCAACTTGCTTGACTTCTTCATCTAAAATATTCAAAACTTTCAAGCCCATTTTGAATGCCTTCAAAATAAGTCTGACGTTTTTTTGCTTATGCTCAATCTCAAGCATGGTGTCCCCCGATTGATATAAACAAACAGATTTAATGTCAGCTGAAATATTTTCAGCTAATTCATTAAATACTACGTGATTACATTTAATCACGTATAAAGTGTATTGAAATGGAATGTATAAATTAACATTCCCACTATAAATTTTATGATTTTTGATTTTCATGTTTCATTTCCTCCTATTTTTTAAATCATCAAAATCATCGTATCCAAGTATTTTGGATACTTCGTCCATGTCAAATCTCACCAAATCGTTTAACTCGGTATCTTCGATACCGTCTGGGTACATTTCTTCGAGCTCTAATTCAATAACAGTTAAATCATCTTTAGTTAGATATTTAACATTTTCTTTAGCCCCGCTCCAAAAATTAAAATCACAAATATTCGTATAACTATAAATTTTCATTTTCTCCTTCTGTTAGCAGCGGCTAACCCTATATAAATAGGTGTTGCTCAACTACTTACATAAATATTATATCATAATAATATAAATAATGCAATAGTTTTTGATATGAAAACGTTTTCATTTTATATAAAAAATTTTTTTTACACTATAATTACATATAATACTTTTAAATTAAAACTAAAAATACTT
>OMCA01001290.1_pt1 | contig 12076 bp, 7 predicted proteins | sample 1673621 | NCBI WGS metagenome assembly OMCA01 (sample SAMEA103958117, study PRJEB25191) | human gut metagenome | biome: human-associated habitat [ENVO:00009003]; feature: intestine environment [ENVO:2100002]; material: feces | place: Germany | collected 2013/2015
GATGAAGCCGCATTATTTGCATATGAGATCTACAGAATGTATCAGAAATACGTTGATCAGTTCAAATGGAAAGTAGAACTGATGAGCGTGAATGAGAATGGAATCGGTGGTTTCAAGGAAGCGGTATTCATGATCACAGGTGATGGTGCATATTCCAAGATGAAATATGAGAGTGGAGTTCACCGTGTACAGAGAATCCCGAAGACAGAGTCTGGCGGAAGAATCCATACCTCAACCATGACCGTAGCGATCATGCCGGAGGTGGACGACGTCGAAGTACAGATCGACCCGAAAGATTACAAATTCGATGTATTCCGTGCTTCCGGAAACGGCGGCCAGTGTGTCAATACGACCGACTCAGCAGTCCGTCTGACCCACTTCCCGAGCGGTATCGTCATTTCCTGCCAGGATGAGAAATCACAGTTAAAGAATAAGGACAAGGCACTGAAGATTCTGCGTGCCCGTCTGTACGACTTAGAGCAGCAGAAACAGCACGATGAGATGGCCGAGCTTCGAAAGAGCCAGGTCGGAACGGGAGACCGCTCTGAGAAGATCCGTACGTACAACTTCCCACAGGGACGTGTGACGGATCACAGAATCAAACTGACCTTATACAAACTGGACGCCATCATGAACGGCGATCTGGATGAAATCATCGACAGTCTGATTGCAGCCGATCAGGCCGCAAAGCTGAGCAGCATGCAGGAAGAAGCATAATAATAAACGCTGCGAATCACGATTGGTCTACAGGATCGATTGCTGATAGAATAAACAAGAGAAAAAAGGGGAAAAGAGAAAGGGAAAACGCTATGAAGAAAACAGCACTTGTGATCATGGCAGCCGGAATCGGCAGCAGATTTGGAAAGGGAATCAAGCAGCTTGAGCCAGTAGGACCAAACGGGGAGATCATCATGGATTATTCCATCCACGACGCACTGGAAGCCGGCTTCAACAAAGTAGTCTTCATCATCCGCAAGGATCTGGAGAAAGATTTCAAGGAAGTCATCGGCAACCGCATCAGCAAAATCACAGAGGTGGAATATGCATTCCAGGAGCTCGATGATCTGCCGGCAGGCTTTGCAAAACCGGAAGGCCGTACCAAACCGTGGGGAACCGGCCAGGCCGTTCTTGCCTGCAAAGGTCTTGTAAAAGAGCCGTTTGCTGTTATCAATGCTGATGACTATTACGGAAAAGATCCGTTCGTAAAACTGCACGACTACCTCGTACAGGAGCATGATGTGGATGAAGTTATGCCGATCTCCATGGCAGGATTCGTACTTGGAAACACCTTAAGTGACAACGGCGGTGTTACAAGAGGTGTCTGCGTCGTTGATGAAAACGGAAATCTGACCGGTGTCAACGAGACGAAAAACATCGTAAAGACCGCAGAGGGCGCAGGCGTTGAAAAAGAAGACGGAACGGTTGATCCGATCGACAAAAACTCCCTTGTTTCCATGAACATGTGGGGACTGCAGCCGGAGTTCATTGATCTTCTGGAGAAAGGCTTTGTTGAATTCCTTTCTGCACAGAAAGAGGGAGATGTAAAAGGCGAGTACCTCCTTCCGATCTACATCGACGAGCTGCTGCACGCAGGAAAAGCAGAAGTAAAAGTTCTTCCGACCGACGCAGAGTGGTTCGGCGTAACGTATCAGGAAGACAAAGCTTCCGTAACAGAAGCATTCCGCAAACTGATTGCGGACGGCGTATACAGCGAGAAGCTGTACGACTAATTACGATATTTTGTTATTTGAGTGAATAACCAGAAAAAGCGTGTTTGAATGATTGCAAAAAATTTCAGACACGCTTTCTGCCCGAAAGGGGAAAGGAGCATACCATGGGTAAATATTTTGGAACAGATGGATTTCGCGGAGAAGCAAACATTGATCTGACGGTTGAGCATGCATATAAAGTGGGAAGATTCCTCGGATGGTATTTCGGAAAAGACCACAAAGCACAGATCGTCATTGGAAAAGACACCAGACGCTCCAGCTACATGTTCGAATATTCGCTGGTAGCAGGACTGACCGCATCGGGAGCAGACGCTTATCTGCTGCACGTAACGACCACCCCGAGCGTTTCCTATGTTGTCCGTACCGAAAACTTTGACTGCGGAATTATGATCTCCGCCAGCCACAACCCGTTCTATGACAACGGAATCAAAGTCATCAACGGCCTGGGACAGAAACTGGAAGCCGACATCGAAGCGCAGATCGAAGCCTACATCGACGACGGAACACCGAAGATCCCGTTCGCAACGAGAGAAGACATCGGACGCACCGTGGATTTTGCAGCCGGAAGAAACCGCTACATTGGACACCTGATCTCGATTCCGACAAAATCCTTTAAAAACATGAGAGTCGGACTCGACTGCTCCAACGGAAGTGCCTCTTCCGTAGCCAAGAGCGTGTTTGATGCCATCGGCGCCAAGACATATGTGATCCACAACGAGCCGGACGGAACAAACATCAACCGCGGCTGTGGTTCCACCCACATCGAGGGCCTGCAGAAGTTTGTGGTGGAAAAGGGTCTGGATGTGGGCTTTGCCTATGATGGCGATGCAGACCGCTGCCTCTGCGTGGACGAAAAGGGCAATGTGATCACCGGTGACCACATCCTGTACATCTACGGCTGCTACATGAAGGAGCGTGGCAAACTGCTGACCAATACCGTCGTTACCACGGTCATGTCCAACTTTGGCCTGTACAAGGCCTTTGACGAGCAGGGCATCGGCTACGCCAAGACCGCTGTGGGCGACAAGTACGTCTACGAGTACATGGCTAAGAACGGCTGCCGTATTGGCGGTGAGCAGAGCGGTCATATCATCTTCTCCAAGTACGCCAGCACCGGCGATGGTATCCTGACCAGCCTGAAGATGATGGAGGTCATGCTGGCCAAAAAACTGCCCATGAGCAAGCTGGCTGAGCCGCTGAAGATCTATCCGCAGGTTCTGGAGAATGTCCGCGTCACCGATAAAAAGGCCGCACAGAACGACCCGGCAGTGCAGGAGGCCGTCAAGGCAGTGGCCGAGGCTTTGGGCGATACCGGTCGTATTCTGGTGCGTGAGTCCGGCACTGAGCCCCTTGTCCGCGTGATGGTGGAGGCTCCCGACCACGACACCTGCCAGAAATATGTCTCTCAGGTCGTGGAGGCCATCAAGGGCAAGGGTTACGCCGTCTAACGCAAGTTATGCCGATATATATTTCTTGCCATCCAATATTTGTAATGCTATACTTATGTTATAAATACTGAATGGAGGTGTCCCATATGCCCCGTCCCAAAGGAAGCAAGAACAAGCCCAAGACCGCAAAAGCAACAGTTGACTTTGCTACACAGCTCGCTGAAAAGCAGTCTGCAAAGGAAGTCGCTGCCGCTGAAATTGCATCTATCACTGCGAACATTGATGCTCTGAAAGCAGACCTGAAAACCAAGAAAGCAGAACTGAAATCTATCGACAAGGAAATCGTCAGAATCGAAGCCAAAAAGGTCAAGGCTGAAACCAAAGCAGCGGAATCCGCAAAGAAAGCTGAAGCAGAGGACGTGCTGAAAAAGCTGCTGGCCAGTGGTGTCAGCGCAGACGATATCCTCGCAAAGTTGAAGTGATCTGAAAATTTCTAACGCAGTAGTTGACGGAAACATCTACGTCGCAAGCAGTGCAAGCTGGTACCAACTTGCAATTTTTGAATCCGATTTCTAAAAATCAAATTCAAAATGCTTGTTGGGCTGTGCCCAAACCCCTTGTGTTCTGCATCCAGTGGATGCAGGCTGCACATTTTTGAAAAATGCTTTTTAATCTGAGTGCCGATGCCTGTGGTATCGGCACTTTTTGCACAGATGGATTCCCGGAAGCAGAAAATAGTGCTATGCAGCACATCCGGGATTGTGCTATACTTGATTTACATAAACTTGTTTGTCCTAAAAAGTTGGAGGTGTTCATGGCAACACGAACCATTTGTTTTCCCATATCCGGCTATCCCTATTGCAGAGAACAGCCGGTGACATTCACATGGATAAAAGGCAGCAAGCGGCAGAATATCCGTGCCGTCCATGATGCCGTCCATATAACAGACCCGGATGTTTCGATTCTGGAAATCAGCTCTGCATCCGTTCAGCCGGAGGGTGAAGCTGTTTCTTCTTTGCGGCTTTTGCTGCATCTGGATTCTGTTGCGCAGGATGTACCCATCAGCACGGTTTTTGAGGCTGCCAAAGTATTTGAACATGGCGGGCCATTTGCTGACCTTTTGACCTGCGAACCGCCCAAGGTTCATAAAGACACCCGGCTGAGAACCAGTGGAGAGCTGCTTCGTTACTCGCTGGAAGGAAACGAGTATCCGACAGAGCCGTACATGGATTCGTTTTTTGAATGGCTCTACTGCCGTGCATTGAAGCAGTTCCCGGAAAAGGCAGCGAAGCTGAGCCGATATAATGCCTTTTCTGATATTGCTGCCGCCGCGGATTCTAAAAAGTATTATGGCGATTCCTCACGGGCGGCTGCGATTTATGTGGGACTTGCAGCGGCAGGAAAACTTTCGTGCATCGATTCCTATGAATTATTTATTGATGAGGTCTATACGGAGCCGAAACCTTTGCCCAAGTCTGGAAAATCTGAGGCTGCTTCAAAAATGACACCCGAAGTTTCTGCACCAGCAAAGGAGACTCCGGCAGACGAATTGCCGCAGCCCGATAACGCAAATGCGGAAGTGATTCCGGACGCTGCGCAGATGGAGCATATCCTTGAGCTGCCCAAAGTGACCTGTCTGCTTCTCTCTTTGGCAAAAAATGCTGGTCTTTCTGCAAACAATTCCAGTGAGCTGACATATAAGGGAAAGGAATTCCTTCTTGACGTTTATCAGAAAGCGCTGAAAAATAAAACGCTCCAAATCAATATCCAAAAGAACAAAATCACATTTCCGATGGAGGAACCGGACAGCGGATTTCATGCAGTTGGTGTGTTGACCCGTTCGCCTGCTTGGGAATACGGATGGAAGTTTAACTATCTGACTGAGAATACATCCGGTGCAGAAAAGTCCGAAGTTAAAGAAAAAATCCCTCCGAAGCCTTTGACCGCATTGGAGCATCTGGAACGCTGTGGGTATAGAATCGTTCAGCAGGTCGTACCGAAAAAACTTCCGCCGATTGCCGTTCAGCGGATGGCATGGAAAACAGGCGAAGCTCTTTGCGACCCGGTAGTGGTGGATTTCTTGCAGTTTATTCGGACACATATGCAGAGTGACGGCTCTTTTTCGTTCCGTATCCCAAAGGGTACTTCTAAGAATTCGTTTGCCACACTTTCGGAAATCGCTCAGACGTGGGATAAAATGGGACTTTTTGCATCCATTGTGATCTATCCGCAGAATATCGTCTATGAGCTTGCGCAAAATGAGACTGTCCGGCATTTCCTGAGCGGGAAGTGGCTGGAACTTTTTGTGGAGCATCAGGTTCAGCAGATTTTGAATCGCTATCAGGAGGAGCAGGGCGCAGAAGTTTCGCTTTGCTCCAATGTGATTCTTTCAGAAGCGGCATCCGCAGGGAGCACGCATGAACTGGATGTTGCGTTTTCCATCAACGGAAAATTCTTCTGGGTGGAAGCCAAATCGTCCAGCCGAAGTATTGATTATGGAAAATACGCTTCTCTATGCGAAAAGCTGAAAGTAACCTCCGACCGACTGCTTTTGGTCAACAGTGATTTGTCCGTTGAGGAGTGTGAAGGCGTTTCTTACTTCTGGAATTATCGTGTTGCAAATTGTGCAACGATCACGCAGGAACTGGAAAGCATGATTGCTAAACAAATTGAAATCACCGCTGCTCTGAGTACAGACTGAGTAATAAGCAAAAAAGCCCTGAGAACCCTGCCGGATAAGCGGCAAAGTTCTCAGGGCCGTATTGTTTTATCGGATCTGCTCGACTTGCTTGGAGTCCTTTTCCTCCGCAAAGAACAGTTCCACATTCTTCTGCGCTTTTACGATGTCCTGCATCTCATCCCGCGCCTTGCGGTACTCCGGGTAGAGTGCTTTTTTCTTGGTGAGCAAAGCCGAATACTCTGCATTCAGGTCTTTCACTTTGGGCAGCTTTTTCAGGCCGGATTCATTGAAAGCGGCTTTCGCCGTCTTATGCAGCGTGACTTCTTCCCGGTGCGCTTCCAAAAATTTGGAGCTGTACCCGGATTTGCGGTAAGCATCGTATACAGGCCGGGTCTTGGCATAGTTGACGATGTGCGCCCGGAGGACGGCGATTTCTGCCATACGCTTCTCGGCGGCCTTGATGGAATCGCCCAGTTTGTGATAGCGAGAAAGTGCAGCATCAGCACGCTCTTTCAGGTCATCCGCACTGCCGATTTTCTGCTCCTGCAAAAAAATCAGCGTTTTGGACATCTCTTTCAAGTTGTACTTCTTCGCCCAGCGTTCGTAGCCGCCACCTTTGCCCTCGGCAAGTTTTGCTTGAATGTCAACCAGCAACTGGAACGGCTGCTCTTTGGGAGGTTGCTTCTGATGTGGGCGGTGTTCGGCTTTTCCGGCAATGACTGCTTTGATTTCATCCTCGCTGTACCCGGCACCCAGTGTCTTGAACCGGATAAAGCGTTTCTGCCGTGCGCCTTTAACGGAAGTGTATTTGCCGCGTTTGATTTCATAGCCCTGCTGTTCCAGTTTTTGCAGAAAATCTTCGTAGTCGGTGGGCTTCTGCTGCAAAATCTCGTCGATTACACTGCACAGCCGGTCGCGGTTGCTCTCCTTTGGTGGGTAAGTGATGCGCTTCTGCCGTTCCCGGTAAGGCTTCTTTTCAATGACTGACAGCTGATGCTCCAGACAAATCAGGTCGCTCAACCGCTGCACTGCCAGACCGGAAAAGAAAAAATCCCGGAATTTTCTTGTGCCGTCCAGAGTGGTCGAGTTATAGATAATGTGATTGTGAATGTGTTCCCGATCGGTATGCGTTGCAACGATAAAAGCGTGTTTGCCTTTCAGAAACCGGGAGGCCAACTCATAACCGATGCGGTTTGCTTCTTCAGCCGTAATTTCACCAGGTCGGAAAGATTGCCGTATCTGATAGGCGATAATGTTACTTTTTTGGCTGCGCCCGGTGGCCTGCTCGTACAGCTTTTTTGTGAGCATGAACTCCTCGTCCACAGTAAGCGGGCTGCATTGATAGCTGCTGACAAGTTCGCCTTTTTCAGTCTTGTCAGGATTCTGTGCATAGTTGGTGCGGTCTTTCAGGCAGGCGGCAATAGATTTTCCTTTGTGCTGATGCAGTGCGATCAGACGAGTAGCAGCCAGAGCAGATCACCTCCTAAATGAAAAAGCCGCCCGAAGGCGGCAAGAAGATTCAAAATCAAATCAGGTCCCGGAGCCAACCGCTGAATTTCTCAACGCCCTCCACCATTGCAGTTGCGCCGACAAAAAGGACAAAGCAGAAAAATTCAGCAACCAGCAGAATCAAAAACTGATTCCAAGTCTGGCGATAGACGGTATAGATGCCGCAGCCGAAGATATACAGCATCAATGGTGCAACAATATAGCTGGACAAGGTAAGCAGCCACTTTGCCATCAGAGCCAGAAAAGCTACAAACAGAGAGATTGGGGCAAGCACCATCTTGAACAGAATCCTCATATCAAACACCAACCTTTCCTTTCGCCCCTATTATAAAGGTATCGGCCCCTGCCTTGCAAGGATGTCAACCGTTATGTAAGCCCGCAGCCTCCCACTGCGGGAAAATGTTTAGAGCTCAGCCAGCCGGGAAAGAATCTGCCTGCCAATGTCGATTAGCTCATCCAACCGTTGCCGCAAGTCTTCCATGTCGGCGGCGTAGACCCGACCATTTTCATTGGCGGCTTTAGCGTACTGGTTCAGGTTGTTGCTGCACATCTGGAGCAGATATGCCATGCGGCGCAGTTCTTTGAGGTCAAGATGCAGGCAATATCCGTCCAGCGCCATCTTGCGCAGATAGGAGCCGATGCTCAGAATGCCGCTGGATTCCATTTTGTACCGAATCCGTTCCAACTCCGGCTTGCTGACCCGGAAATGGAGCTGCTGGTCGCGACGGTTGCTCACCGGGCATCACCGTCCTTATCCAAGTAAGATTTGAATGGTCGGACAGGCTCCACTTTATCAGCCTTTTCTTCCAGAGCTGCCAGCACAGAGGGGCGGGCATCCGGCTTTTCTTCCGCTTCGGGTTCTGTCCGGCTGGACTGATGCTCCATGTTCAACAGCGCATCCAATTCTGCAAGGCGGGCAGACTTTTCGGCCAGTTCCTCCTCCTGTGCAAAGGGCTTTGCCACTTCGACCTCTGCGGCCTGCTTCTGCTGTTCAAGGTTTTGCAGAGCATTTTCGGCATCTGCAATACGGTCAGCGAAATTGTCGATGGCATTGTCCAGACGGACGATGTTGCCGCGAGGGTCATCGCCCAGCGGTACCGGATAACTCAGCTCGCCGCGGAGAACGATTTGATGCTCATTCTTGAAACTGTCAAAGCGAATGTTCAGCTCAAAGCCGCGATAGGTGCCCAGCAGCATCATATCCGCATTCGGCATCTCCTTGCAGGCGAGCATCAGCCGCTCACCAGCGGCTTTTTTCTCATCGAACACCATGCCCTTGATCGTCATGCCGCAGAAGTTCTCCTTATCCTGCGGGTGTGCGTCTGCGATTTGGGCATCGTTTTTCAGAGCCGCAATACGGTTCTTCGCTTTCTGAATTTCCTCCGGGTAATGCTTGAGCAGCTTATCTTCCAGACGATATTTCTGGTTCTGGTAATCCGAGCGCAGCACCTTGAGCTTTGCTACCTGCACATCCAGATCCATCTTTTCCCGGATGCGCGGGTCGCCTGCGCATAGGGCCTTGACCTCGGCATACGAAAGAGCCTGCTCATCCACATCATCACAGGAGCGCATCGGAGATTTGCTCGTCATGATCTGCGAAATAAACTTCTGCTTGTTTTCCAGCGTTTGCCAGAGGTAGGCGTCGAATGTCCCCTCCGTGACGTAATTATAGACGTAAACTTGTTTGTTTTTGTTGCCCTGACGGATGATTCGGCCGTTGCGTTGGGTCATATCGGACGGTCGCCAGCCTACATCCAGATGATGCACGGCCACCAGCAGGGTCTGGACATTGGTGCCTGCGCCCATCTTTGCAGTGCTGCCCAGCAGGACACGCACCTTGCCGCTGCGGACTTTGGAGAACAAATCCGCTTTCTTACCTTCAGTATCAGCGTTGTGGATGAACTCGACCTCCGATTCCGGCACCCCGGCGGCAAGCAGCTTTGTGCGAATATCATCGTAGACATTGAACGAGCCGTCTCCCTTGGGCGTGGACATATCGCAGAAAATCAGCTGCGTCAGATTATCCTCTTTGGTTTCGTTCCAGATACGCAGAACATTGTCGACGCAGGCATTCAGCTTGCTGTCCGGGTCATCCGGGGTGAGCGGATTCATCAGCCGCTGGTCAAGGCCGATTTTACGTCCGTCCGAGGTGATCTTCAGCATATTGTCCACCGAGGGGTCAACCGCACCGCTATGCACCTCAGCAGCACGTTCGCTCAGGGATTTCACCATGTCCTGCTGGATCTCCGATGGTTTGACCACGACAGTTTCAAACTTGGCTTCCGGAACAGGCAGATGCAACTGGTCGGAAGTCTTGATGTCCGCTGCCTCCTTGAACATATTCATCAGCTCCGGCAGGTTAAAGAACTTGGCAAAACGTGTGCGCGCACGGTAGCCGGTTCCTTCCGGCGCAAGCTCAATGGCCGTGGTGGTCTCGCCAAACGTAGAAGCCCATGCATCAAAGTGGGTCAGTTGTTTCTGCTGGAGAGTGCTGTACTGCAAATAGCGCATCAGGGTGTACATTTCCGTCATGGAGTTGCTGATGGGCGTTCCCGTTGCGAAAATCACGCCGCGCCCGCCAGTCACTTCATCCAGATAACGACACTTGCCGAACATATCGCTGGACTTCTGTGCTTCGGAGGTAGAAAGGCCAGCAACATTGCGCATCTTGGTGTAAAGATATAGGTTCTTGTAGTTCTGGCTCTCGTCCACAAATAACCTATCTACGCCTAATTGTTCAAATGTGACCACATCATCCTTGCGGTCGGTGGACTGTAGCTTTTTCAGTTTCACCTCCAGTGTTTTCCGTGTCTTTTCCATCTGTTTCACGGTAAAATGCTCACCGGACTGTTCCTTGGCCTCTGCAATGGCATTTTCGATTTCCTCGATCTGATCTTCGATGATCCGTGCCTGCCGTTCCGCAGAAAGAGGGATTTTCTCAAACTGCGAGTGGCCGATAATGACGGCATCGTAGTCGCCGGTTGCGATGCGGGCGCAAAAACGCTTTCGATTGGCGGGTTCAAAGTCTTTCTTGCTGGTAACGAGCAGCTTTGAATTGGGGTATAGCCGCAGGAACTCGCTGGCCCACTGCTCGGTCAGATGGTTGGGCACCACGAACAGGCTTTTCTGACACAGGCCCAAACGCTTGGATTCCATTGCCGAAGCTGCCATCTCAAAACTTTTGCCGGCACCCACCTCGTGGGCGAGCAGGGTGTTCCCACCATAAAGCACATGAGCAACTGCATTGCGCTGATGTTCCCGCAGATTGATCTCCGGGTTCATACCGACAAAATGGATATGGCTTCCGTCATACTCGCGGGGCCGGGTACTATTGAACAACTCGTTATACTGCTTCACCAGCAGATTCCGCCGCTGCGGGTCTTGCCAAACCCAGCCTGCAAAGGTATCCTTGATGGCCTGCTGCTTCTGCTGGGCAAGCATCGTCTCCTTCTGGTTCAGGACACGCCGCTCTTTACCATCCTCCTCAATGGTATCATAAATGCGGCAGTCCCGCAAATTCAAGGTGTCCTCCAAAATCTTGTAGGCGTTGGCCCGGTGGGTGCCGTAGGTTTCGGTGGACATGATATCATACATTCCGGCGGCAGATTTGTTGCCGATGCGCCATTCGGACGTAAATGGAGAGTAGCGGACTTGGATCAGGTTGTTATAGCGGATGCGGTAGGGCGGCTGAAAAGTCTCCATCATAAACTGCTGCACAATGGCGGGATTCAGCCACGTGGCCCCCAGTCGGATGTCGATTTCTGATGCTTCAAGGTCCTTCGGCTGCGCTTTGGTCAAAGCCTCCACATTGATCTTGAACTCCGGGTGGCTTTCAGCGGCAAGCTGAGCCATGCGCAGTTTATTCCGCACATTGCCGGAAAGATACTCGTCCGCAGTCTGCCAGCCTGCTTCCGGCTCATCTGCATCCGCAGAAGGGTCTTTGAAAATCACGCCTTGCAGCTCTGTGGTAATACGCTCATAATCGCCGGGAGAGCCGAGAAGTTCCGCCATATAGGGCAGATCAACACGGCCATGTTCTCCAATGGACACTGCCAGTGCTTCGCTGGGGGTGTCCACGCTGGTGACGGTGCGCTCCGGGCGAATCGTTCGCTTGGTGAACATATCCGCCTTGCTTTTGAGCTGTTTATTCTCATCGAGATTTTCCAAAGAGCAGAGCAGATAGTAGGAAGAATCATCCTCAAACAAACGCCCATTTTTGCGGTCGTTGAGCAGACCGTATTTTGCGGTAAAAGCGTCATAAGCTGTGTTCAGCTTTGCTTGGGTTGCCTTAATGTCCTCATCCGGGTAATCGTCCAGCTGCTCCTGAATCAGCTGGTTGACGATCTGCCGCAGTTCCACCATGCCGGTGACACGGGCTTTGGCATTATCGGACAACTCCACCTGCGTCATAATCGAATTTTCTCGGTAGTACACCTCACCGTCCACCACGGCATAGGAGAAATTCTTTACATCCGGGTCAGCGGGGAGCGTCTTGCGCTCGACTTCTGCATCCGCAACATCTGGTGTTTCCACCTCGACTTCAACATACTGGCCCTCAATATGCTGTACCGCTTCGGCAAGCTGGTCTGCCAGCACTGCGCCCTCGATGGGGTGCACGGTGCATTCCTCACGGCCATACTGGGTGCTTTCAGAAGTCAGCTCACCCAGCACCATCTCCGGGTGGTCTACGAAATATTGGTTGATGGCAAAGCCATCTTCCGTTTTGCCAAGCTGCACCCAGTCCGGCTCATGGTCGATAGGGCGGTCAC
>OMCA01001293.1_pt1 | contig 12061 bp, 5 predicted proteins | sample 1673621 | NCBI WGS metagenome assembly OMCA01 (sample SAMEA103958117, study PRJEB25191) | human gut metagenome | biome: human-associated habitat [ENVO:00009003]; feature: intestine environment [ENVO:2100002]; material: feces | place: Germany | collected 2013/2015
GAGGTTGAGGCGAAGGTAAAGGTCGGACGGAATCCGGAACAATTGGCGGTATCTTCTAATAAATTGTTTGTCTCAAACTCCGGAGGTATGGATTACAGTACCGAGGTTGGGTATGATAAAACGGTATCAGTGGTTGATCTGTCTACTTTTACAGAGATAAAGAAGTTGGATGTCGTATTGAATCCCACACGGATACAGGCGGATGAGCAAGGAAATGTATATGTGGTTTCTATGGGTAACTATGCGGATATACCCAATACGGTACAAAAGATAAATACGGAGACTTATGAGGTTACTTCCCTTACGAATTGTCCAAACGCAACGGAGATGGCCTATGAGGATGGCAAGCTATTTCTGTTCTATGCGCAATGGGGAATGTCTAGCCCTGCATTTTTAACATTTGATACAAAGAGCCAATCTGCGGGAACGAGCTTTATTACAGATGGAACCTCAATACAGTCCCCTTATTCAATCAGTGCCGTGGGTGGAAATGTCTATGTCGCAGAGTCTGATTATAAGAATAATGGCGATATCTATTGTTTCGGAGGTGATGGTAAATTGTTCAAGAAGTTTGAGGCCGGTTTAAATCCCATGAAAGTAGTCCTCGCTCAAAAAGATAATATCTAATGCGATTACTGATTCTCTTAGGGTTCGCTTTCTGGATGGTGGCATGTACGCCATCCGGAAAGCAAACTTCTTCCAAGGAAGCTCTTTCCTCTGATAGTATTCAATATGCCCAAGGTTTCACGGTTCAGCGCTTTGATACCTATATAATGGTGGAAGTTCGTGATCCGTGGGATAGCACCCGTCTGCTTCAACGCTATTTATTGGTAGACCGGACAAAGTCGGTTCCCGGCGGATTACCCAAAGGGACGATCGTGAAGGTCCCGGTAAAAGATATTGTGATTTATACTTCTGTCCATGCGGCTATTATTGATCAACTGCACGAAACCGATAAGGTTATAGGCGTTTGTGAGCCTCGTTATATGGATACTCCTGCCATACAAGAGGGTATACAGGCCGGAAGAATCGCTGATTTAGGTGAGGCTACCTCTCCGAATATAGAGAAAATGATAGAGATCGGCGCGGAACTCGTGATAGCTTCCCCATTCCAGAACAGTAGTTATGGGCCTGTCGAGAAGATAGGGATACCCATTATCGAAGGAGCCGACTATATGGAGGCATTTCCTTTGGGGCGTACGGAGTGGATTCGCTTTTATGGTTTGCTATTCGGAAAGGAAGAGATGGCCGATTCTATATTTAAAGAAACAGAGCAAGCCTATTTGTCTCTAAAGGACTTAACCGCAAATATAGATAATCGTCCTACTGTTTTGTCGGAGAAAAAGTTCGGCTCTTCGTGGTATGTACCATCCGGAGATAGTTATATGGCTCATCTTATCGAGGACGCCGGAGCTGATTATATGTTTAAGGATTTACCGGGTGCCGGAAGTACCCCCTTAGCGTTTGAGACCGTGTTTGATAAAGCGATCCATGCGGATATTTGGCTTGTTAAATATAATCAGTCTTCTGAGATGACCTATAACGATTTACGCTCCGAATATACTCCTTACGAGAATTTCGACGCTTTTAAAAAAAAACGGATTTATACCTGTAATACAGGTGCAGTTCCTTATTACGAGGAATTCCCTATACATCCGGAATATTTATTGAAAGATTTAATCTGGATTTTCCATCCGGAGCTAGTATTCGGGTATTCTCCCCGTTATTTTAGAGAAATGCCCTGATTGTCTTAAAGGTTTCATATCTTTGTTGAAATGTCGTTTCTAGACAAATAAAGGTATTAGACTATGAAGATAAAAAAGGTATATGCTGATGCTTTAACTACATTAGCGAAGGGAACAGATGCCGGGATTTACAGGTTGAATCCCAAACGAGTTGAAATCGTGAGTTGTGAGCAGGATGTAAAACGTGTTCTTGCTGAATGTGAGAAGACTGGTAAATCTGTAACCTTTAAAGCTGGGGGGACCTCTTTATCCGGCCAGACTATTACAGATTCTGTATTGATGGAAATCAGTCCTGACTATGGAAAGGTTAAGATTTCAGGAGATGGGAGTTTGGCTAAATTCCCTTGTGGTATAACTGGAGAAGAGGCGAACCGCTGGTTGAAACCTTATGGCCGTAAGCTAGGGCCTAGCCCTGCCTCCATCAAATCCGCACGTATCGGCGGGATCGTAGCGAATAACTCGAATGGTTCTAGCTATGGTATTATCCATAACTCCTATAATACGGTCCGGGATATGGAGATTATCTTTGCGGATGGAGCCTTTTTGGATACTTCTTCGTTAGCGAGTCGCAGGGATTTCATGCAAACGCATATAGGCTTATTGGAGAAGTTGATGAATTTCCGTTTGGAGATTTTGTTGAATCCAGACATGGAAGACCGGATTCTATCTAAATATGAGTTGAAGAATACCTGCGGTTATGGAATGAACTCTTTCTTGGATTATACCGATCCATACGATATACTCATGCATTTAATGGTTGGCTCGGAAGGAACCTTAGGGTTTATTTCTTCTGTTACTTTCGAGACAGTCCCCGATGAGGCTTTAAAAGCTTCCGCCTTGATTTATTTTCCCTCTTTGATGGAGGCGTGCAGAGCCATAGCCCCGTTACGCCAATGCAAAGTGTCCGCCGCCGAGTTGATGGATAGAAACGCCTTACATGCGGTAGAGGATGAACCGGGGATGCCGGAGATATTACATTCTTTACCCGAGGATGCGGTAGCGTTGCTGATCGACACGTCTTCTAATTCGGAAGAAGAACTTCAAATCCAATTCCGAGATATAGAGGAGCGGCTAGCAGATATACAGACCTTATATCCGGTATCATTTACGACCGATCCGAAGCTTTACGCTACTTATTGGCGGGAAGACGGCCACGGGGTACGGTATCTATTATTGAAGATATCGCTTTCCGGGAAGAGGTTTTAGGAGAGGCTTTGGAACAAGTGCGTGGGGTCTTGTCGGATTATGGATACGGAAATGCGGTGATGTGGGGACATTTATTGGATGGAAACGTTCATTTCACGATTTTTCCGGATATAAACGCACAGGAAGGTATCGATCATTACGCTTCTTTTATGCGTAGCCTTGTAGATGTGGTACTTTACTACGACGGTAGCTTGAAAGCGGAGCATGGCACGGGACGAAATATGGCTCCATTTGTTAAAGATGAATGGGGTGAGGAGATTTATGAGTTGATGTGGAAGATCAAAAGGCTCTTTGACCCGGAAAATATATTAAATCCGGGTGTCCTTTTAAATCGGGACCCGGATGTGTTTATAAAGAACTTAAAGCAAATACCGTTGGCGAATGAGCTGATCGATAAATGCATCGAGTGTGGTTTTTGTGAGATACAATGTCCGTCAAGGCATGTGACATTGACACCCCGGCAACGTATCGTGATCTATAGGGAATTATCGGCTTTGGCGGAACAGGGGGAAACAAACTCTAAGCGATATAAAGAACTCAAGAATGCCTTTAACTATAAAGGTAACGCTACCTGCGCTACCGATGGCCTATGTGCTACGGCATGTCCGGTTGGCATTAATACCGGTTTATTGATCAAAGAGTTACGGTGGAAAGAGAATGGTGCCTTGGCGAATGCTATCGCTTCGGGCATCGCCGGGAATATGGGAACCGTAACGGGTATGCTTCGTCCTTTGCTTAAGCTGCCCCATGTGTTTTCAAAGCTGGTGGGATATAACGCATTCGAGAGATTTACCTCTTTCTTGTTTAGGGCTTCCGCTCATAAATTCCCGCTTTGGACTCGGCATACACCTTCTGGCGCGTCAAAGTTCAAGGAACTGACGGGTGTAGAGAATGGGATGGAAATGGTTTATTTCCCGTCTTGTATTACCCGCACGATGGGAGCTTCAGCTGATTATGAAGATGTGGATTTTGTAAGTGTAACGGAACAAACAATCGCTTTATTGACAAGAGCGGACTTTACGATTCGTTATCCTGAGAATCTAAGTAAGCTTTGTTGCGGCATGGCTTTTAGCAGTAAAGGGTTCCGGAAGCAAGCGGCGCAGAAGGCAAAGGAATTGAATGAGGCTCTTTTACGAGCGAGCGATAACGGCCGCTTGCCTATTTTGTGTGACATGAGCCCTTGCTTGCTGCATATGAGGGAAACCTTGGATAAACGTTTACGATTATATGAACCTGTGGAGTTTATCTATGACTTTATGCGTGATCGTCTGAACTTTACTAAGTTGCCGGTTACGGTAGCGGTACACTCTACTTGTAGTACAACGAAGATGGGAGTACAAGACAAGCTGGTGGAACTGGCAGGCTTATGCGCGAACCGGGTGGTCTCTCCCGCTCAAGTTACTTGTTGCGGTTGGGCGGGCGATCGTGGTTTCTTCTATCCGGAACTAAACGCTTCCGGTCTTCATTACTTGAAACCGAACTTGCATGGGGCGACGGAAGGATATAGCAATAGCCGTACGTGCGAGATCGGTTTGACGATGAATAGTGGGATATCCTATAAGTCGATCGTATATTTAGTGGAAAAGGCTACCCGTTAAAAATCAAAAACCCCGGTTTCGTACAACTGAAACCCGGGGCTTTGTAGTTTGGCATTCGAAATTATAGGGAGTTTTATTTCATAGATTCTTTATTCATATTATGCGTAACCGTTAAGCATTCCGTTGAAATACATCGGTTTTAAAATATATACCTTTAAGATCCAAGCAAGCCATTGCTCTTTTGATGTATCGATCATCGAGAATGGGAATGAAATGTCGGGTTTCTTTTCGTAGTCAAACTCACAAAGCAACACATGGCCGTAATCCGTGACGATCGGGCAAGCGGCATAACCGTTGTATTTCTCGGTCGGCTCTTTGCCTTCCATGAGCGCGATCAGGTTCTTGGCGGCGATAGGTACTTGCTTACGGATAGCGGCAGATGTTTTACTGGTCGGGATACCGGCTACATCACCCAGAGAAACGATGTTCTGGTATTTCTTATGTACCAAGGTCTCTTTATCGACCATTACCCATGCGTCCGCGGCCAATTTACCTTCTGTCCAACCTAATCCGGCATCACGAACGAAATCGGGAGCGGACATAGGCGGGGTGAAGTGTAAGAAATCGTAATCCTCTACGAACGGCGTTACGATCTTTTCTTCGCCTTTTGTCTCTATCTTCTCAAAATGTACTTGCTTCGCGGATGTGTCTACACCTTTTACACGTACATTCAAGTTAATAGGTATGTTACGTTCATTATATATTTCTAGCAAGCGAGGTGTGAAATACGGGATATCGTATAGTTCCTTCGAAGCGGTAAAATAATTCAATTGCAGTTTGTCGCGAGTCCCTTGTTTCCTTGCGTAATGCTCGGATAATAAACAGATCTTTTTGGGGGCGCCACCACATTTATGTTTTGTATAGGTATCGGTATAAATACCTTTGCCTCCTTTTTTAGCGAATTCTTGAAGAGCTTTCCATGTCTTTTGGGCTCCTTCGAAATCGTAAATAGAGTTTGCGTTTCCTTGTCCCAAGGTATCGTGGGTAATACCCTCTACTTTTTCCCAGTTACATTGTAATCCCGGGGTCAGTACTAAAAAGTCGTACGGAATCTTTCCGTTACTTTTGGTCGTTACTTGATTCCATACGGGATCAACCGCAGCGACCGAGTCCTTTATCCATTTTATACCGCTAGGCATACAATCCTCTTGCTTCTTCCAAACATCTTCCGGTTGGTACACACCTGAGGCGATCAGAGTGAATCCCGGTTGATAAAACTGACGATCGCTGGGGTCAATCAGGGTGATATCCGGTTCATCAAGCCAATGTTTTAATCGGGCAGCCATACTGATACCAGCGGCTCCTCCACCGATAATAACGATTTTACCTTTTGCGCTGCTTGAAAAAGCGTTTGCTTTTCCGGTATTAGCTCCCGCGATCAGTCCTGTCGCCGCTAATAACTTAAAGAAATGTCGTCTGTCGACACCTTTCTTTTCTAGCGCATCTAATTGTTTCTCCAGTTCGTGTTTCATCATGTCGAAAGAATTTAAGATTTTATTCGCCGGCAAAGGAAACATAATAAATTACGGTAGCCATGAAAATGACTACTACACGACTTGCGCAAATGATTTTTTTATTGGATAAGACTACTACAAGACTTTCTCAATCTCTTTCTATGTGCGTTTAATATGCTGTTATGTAGAATATTATATATTAAGCATATTCTAGAAAATATTTTTAGTAGTTCATTAAGAAATCGACAAGATTCGTATCCCCATCAAGGGCTAATCGCTTTCTTAAGCGGTATCTTCTTAGCTCGATAGCCCGTACGGATACATTCATTAACGACGCAATTTCCTTCGTGGAAAGGTTCATGCGGAGTAAACAACATATGCGCAAATCGCCTGCCGTTATATCTGTGTATTGCTGGCGTAAACGATCCATGAAATTCTGGTGGGCGCTATTAAAATAGGTCTCGAACTGCACCCAATCCGCTTGATCGTTCAAGGTAGATTCGATCAAGGAACGTAAACGGGTATATAACTTATTGGGATATCGGTCACCCAATGTCTCTTTCTGCTTATCCAGTTCTTCCAACAAAGCTTGGATTGCCTCGTTTCTTTTTACCAAAGCTGTCGTCTGGAGAGTAAGCTCATTGTTTTTGTTTTGCAACTCCGTTTCCAGCATCTCGCTTTTCATTTGTTGAAGCCTTTGCAGTTCGGCTTGTCGCTCTGCCTCCAGCTTTTCTTGTTCTTTTTTCCGCAAATTCCTTAAATGGTACCGAAGTCCTTCTTGAATGGCGAACCATATCAAAGCGACGTAGATCAAATAGGCCCATACGGTATTATACCAAGGAGGGCGCACCGTGATTTGCATCGTGATCTCGGGAAACGGACCCCGGGTTACATATTTACGTACCCTTAGCTCATAAGTTCCTTCCGGAAGTTGTAAGAAGGTAATTTTGCCGTCTTTCTGCCAAGAAGACCAATCGGCGGATACCCCTTCCAGCTTATAACTGATTTGGTGATTAGGGGTGAATACCGTTGTCCCGATGTATAGCGAGAGTTCTTGGAAGTTATGGGGCATGTTGATTCTTTGCGTGTCCGGATATAAATAATGTGTACCTTCTTGATCTTGATACTCGATGCGCATAAACCGTGGCATCGTCAATCCTCCTAGGCTTCCCTCTATTAATTGGCGGGTGTTGATTAATAGGGTTCCTTGCATGGCGGATACCAAATCAAGAGAATCATTCAAGGGGATGATCCGTTTGCCATTGGTCACCAGATTCAGATCGTAATTATCGAATAGGATCCGGCATTTTAAAGTTCCTGTACCGTTTTCCCGATGGAAGAGTCCGGCCTCATTCTGGATCGTGAGCCAATACAAATTGTCTGGAACCGGGTAAATACTTTCTGCGTTGGCGAATACGCCCAATACATCTTTATTCTTAAATAAAGTGCTTACCGATAAATGATTGTCGGCCGTATCCGGATGGATATATGAACGTCCGATCTCATCGGATATCGGGGTAAACTTATCACCAAACATCAAGCTCCGGCTGAAGTAGCCGACATTGGTCCGGATATAGAGGCGGTTATCCTCTTTTACAGCGTCTTCCAACTTCCCGATCTGGCTTCTTTTACCTAACATGGCGATGGGAGGATTGATATCTATTTGGGAGATACCATTATCCAAGGCGACCCAGATTAAATTATTATCCTGTACGCAGATGGAGCGTACGATATTATCTTGTAACTGATTATTGATGTTGAGATGTTGAAAGATCTCCCCTTCGTCGTTGGTGATATAAATACCGGACGTAGATGTTCCCGTGAAATTGAGACCTCCGGCGCTAGCGAAAGAAGTAGGGTGCTTTTCCTCGATTTCTTTCGGGATCGTGTAGTTCGTCTCGGGGTTATCGAAACCGACGTGCGATGGGAGCGTATCGATCGGATGGTATTCCAGATTCCCGAGTTCGTCGTATAGCCAATAGCCTAACGATGATTTGCCTTGGGTATAGATAGAATCGTTCTGGAAAGATACTTTATAAATAGGGGTTTTATCCGGTAATGGATATGTGTTCCATGTATTCCCGTCAAAAGTAACCAGACCGGAATTATTAGCTACATATAAGATGCCATGATAGGAAACCGCTAAATCCCAATTCTGGCAACTAGCCTTATAATCGTCTACGGAATAATTTTGTACGAGGATAGAGGGAGCGACCACAGACGCACGCAAGGCGAAAACCGCCAGTATAGATAATAATATGATAAAAGGTAGCCGTCTGTACATGGTCTTTAAACTATAGAGACAAGGCATAAAGCCTTGTCTCTTTATATTACACACATGCAAATATAATCAAATTTTGATTACTTGTACTCCTGCCAGCTCTTAATCTGTATATCTTCTACGTTCATATTGCAGAAAGCGTCGATAAAGGCGCTAGCCAGACGGGCGTTCGTGATCAATGGAATGTTATGATCGATCGCCGCACGACGGATCTTATAGCCATTGGTCAACTCACGTTTGCTATGATCTTTCGGGATATTTACTACCAATTCGAAAGCGTGATTGCTGAACATATCCATGATATTCAAATCACCTTCCTCATCCGGCCAGCAAACGGCGGTTGCCTTGATTCCGTTATCGTTCAGGAACTTGGCGGTTCCGTGCGTACCATAGATCGTGTAACCCTTGGCATCCAGCATGCGACAAGGCTCCAATAAATCGACCTTGCTCTTAGCTGCGCCGGAAGATACTAAAATGTTCTTCTTAGGAATACTGTTGCCTACGGCGATCATGGCGGAAAGCAAAGCCTCGTTGAAATCGTCGCCTATACAACCTACCTCGCCGGTGGAGCTCATGTCCACACCTAATACAGGGTCTGCCTTATGCAAACGGGCGAATGAGAACTGGGAAGCCTTGATTCCGATCCAGTCGATATCGAATGCGCTCTTATCCGGTTTCGTATACGGAGCGTCCAGCATGATGCGGGTAGCCGTCTCGATAAAGTTGCGTTTCAATACTTTAGATACAAACGGGAAACTACGTGAGGCACGTAAGTTACATTCGATTACTTTCACGAAGTTATTCTTCGCCAAGAACTGGATATTGAACGGACCGCTGATATTTAACTCCTTTGCGATCATCTTGCTTACTTTCTTGATACGACGGGCTGTCTCGAAGTAAATCTTCTGAGCCGGGAACACCAAGGTAGCGTCACCGGAGTGAACACCGGCGAACTCGATATGCTCGGAGATCGCGTACTCAACCACCTCGCCATTCATAGCGACAGCGTCGAACTCGATCTCTTTCGTTCCTTGCATGAACTCGGATACGACCACCGGATATTCCTTGGAAACCTTAGCGGCCAAATCCAAGAACTCGATCATCTGCTCTTTCGTATGGCAAACGTTCATCGCCGCTCCGGACAATACGTAAGACGGACGGATCAAGATCGGGAAACCTACTTTCTCGATAAACGCGTCGATCTCTTCCATGCTGGTAAGCTCTGCCCAACGAGGTTGGTCGATACCTAGCGAATCCAACATCGCGGAGAATTTATGACGGTTCTCGGCACGGTCGATCGATAGCGGGGAAGTACCTAATACCGGAACATTCTGGCGGTACAGTTTCATCGCCAAGTTGTTCGGGATCTGTCCACCTACGGAGACGATTACGCCCTTCGGCAATTCCAGATCGATCACGTCTAGCACGCGCTCGAATGAAAGCTCGTCGAAGTACAGACGGTCGCACATATCGTAGTCGGTAGATACGGTCTCCGGGTTATAGTTGATCATGATCGATTTATAACCTAGCTTACGAGCGGTCTGGGCGGCATTCACCGAACACCAGTCGAACTCAACGGACGAGCCGATACGGTAAGCTCCGGACCCCAAGATAATCACGCTCTTCTCATTCGGGTAGTAGGTGATATCGTGCGGCGTGCCGTCGTAAGTCATATATAGATAGTTGGTCAATTCCGGGTGTTCGGAAGCGATCGTGTTGATACGTTTCACGGTAGGGAGAATGCCCATTTTCTTACGCAAGTTGCGTACGCGGATATTCTCTTTCTCCATATTTCCTTCCGGGTTCTCTACGTAACGAGCGATCTGGAAGTCTGAGAAACCAAGGCGTTTCGCCTCTTTCAATACATCTTCCGGAAGATCCTCGATCTTGTTGTAACCTTTCAATACGTTGGCGTAATCCACGATATTCTTCAAGCCCTCCAAGAACCAGCGTGTGATCTTTGACAACTCATGGATCTTGTCTACGCTATATCCCTGTTCCAAGGCTTGCGCCACGGCGAAGATACGCAAGTCGGTAGGGTTCGCCAACTCCTCGTCCAAGTTATCGAAATGGATATCGTTGTTACCTACGAAACCATGCATTCCTTGTCCGATCATACGAAGACCCTTCTGCATGATCTCCTCGAAGCTCTTACCGATCGACATGATCTCGCCGACGGATTTCATGCTGGAACCGATCTGGCGGCTAACGCCGACGAACTTCGTCAAGTCCCAACGCGGGATCTTCACGATCATATAATCTACCTCCGGCGCTTTGTACGCGGAGTTCGGAGTACCCATCTCGCCGATCTCGTCCAATCCGTAGCCCAACGCCAACTTAGCGGCGACGAAAGCCAATGGATAACCGCTGGCCTTGGATGCCAAGGCGGAAGAACGGCTCAAGCGAGCGTTCACCTCGATCACACGGTAATCGCAAGTCTCGGAGTTGAAAGCGTATTGGATATTACATTCACCCACGATACCTAAGTGGCGGATCGTCTTGGTAGAAAGTTCTTTCAATAAATCTAATTCTTTCTCGGTCAAGGAGCAAGTCGGAGCTACTACGATACTCTCGCCGGTGTGTACGCCTAGCGGGTCTACGTTCTCCATGCTCACTACCGTGAAGCAATGGTCGTTCTTGTCGCGGATCACCTCGAACTCGATCTCTTTCCAACCCTTCAAAGATTCCTCGACCAAGATCTGGGATGAGTAAGCGAAAGCGCTTTCCGCCAAGGTGCGAAGCTCGGCCTCGTCCTTGCAGATACCACTGCCCATACCACCTAATGCGTAAGCGGAACGGATCATTACGGGGAAACCGATCTTGTAAGCGGCAGCCACGGCGTCGTCCATGCTTTCTACGGCTTGGCTGATCGGGGTCTTCACTTCTATCTCGTTCAGTTTCTTAACAAATAGGTCACGGTCCTCGGTGTACATGATAGCCTCAACGGATGTACCCAATACTTTCACTCCATATTTAGCCAACGTGCCGCTGGTGTAAAGTTGAGTACCGCAGTTCAAAGCGGTCTGCCCGCCAAACGCCAATAGGATTCCGTCCGGTTGTTCTTTTTTGATAACTTCCTCAACGAAGTAAGGAGGCAAGAAATATACCTTATCGGCTACTCCCTCGGATGTTTGGATAGTCGCGATATTCGGATTTAGCAATACGGTACTGATCCCTTCTTCTTTCAGAGCCTTTAACGCTTGCGAGCCAGAGTAGTCAAACTCCCCGGCCTGTCCGATCTTCAGGGCACCCGAGCCCAGAACAATCACCTTTTTGATATCACTTTTCGACATAGTAATTTGGGTTGTTTTGTTTATTATAATGATTTTAGAATATTATACCTTGATATTATATCACCGGACCGCTGGACACAAAAAAAATGCGTTAGTAAAAGTAACCAACGCATCTTATATAACCAAATTATAATCCCGTAAAATAGAGAAAAGAGCCTCAACCTCCGACATATAACCGGAATAGAACTTCGGATTATCCTTATGTGTCTTGTTTGTCATCTGCTCTCTCTTCAAAATTTCGGCAAAGGTATGGATTATGTCTGAAAGAACAAAGCTTAAATGCGAAAATCTATGCTGAAATAGTATTGTCTGTGTTTAACAGCCTCTAAATCCAGCTTAACACATCCATTATTTAAAAACAATCTTATGTGTTTCATAAGTATCATTGCCTATTTGGAGTCTTAATACATAGATGCCCGAAGGTAATGTATTAAAATCTAAGAGATCTCCTTCTCTCAAGAATGTCCCCTCCCTTACTAATGCT
>OMCA01001296.1_pt1 | contig 12041 bp, 8 predicted proteins | sample 1673621 | NCBI WGS metagenome assembly OMCA01 (sample SAMEA103958117, study PRJEB25191) | human gut metagenome | biome: human-associated habitat [ENVO:00009003]; feature: intestine environment [ENVO:2100002]; material: feces | place: Germany | collected 2013/2015
GCTTTTGCGCCGCCGACGCCGAGGGCATCATCGGTGATGTGGAAATTCTGCGCGTCGCGGTGGCTTGCCGCCTTGAAGTCAGCGTAAGCGGCCTGCTCCGCAGCGGCAACGCTGGGAAAGCCCTGCCACTCGCCGTCAACGGGGATAGATACCGCAGGACGGTGTGCGGGAGGTTCGTCGATCTCGGCCTGTGAGATGGCATCATCAGAATCAGGCACAAACTCGCCCATTTCCGAAAGCGCCGCGCGTCCTTCCTGCTCCAGAATCAGAGCTTCTTCCTCGCTCATGGCAGGCGGTTCAGGCTTGGCGGGTTCCGCAGAGGGCGGGTCATGCTCCGGTTCCGGGATGTGCAGCGTTTTGATTTCTATGTCGTAGGGCAAGTGTGTTTTCTCGGCGGGATAGAACGCGACGGGTTTGGCGATGGGCTGCGGCTGCTCCTGTTCCTGTTCTTCAACAAACGAGCGTACAAACGCAATGTGTTCAGCGCGGAAGATGGGAAAGCCCTGCCTGTTTTGAAAAGTCACATCGCGCAGAGATACTTCATCTGCGCCGAAATTCACGCTGTCAATGACAAACTTCCGTCCGTCAATCTCCAGCTCCATGCCAATGGGGATATACTCCTTGGCATCGGCCTCGTTGATAACATCATAGCCGTCGGTTTCATTTGGCTGTGCAAACACGAAGCTGTGTCCATGCTCCAGCAGCCGCTTTGCGCCGCTTGCCCATTGTCCAAAATCATAGCCGGTCACAGCGGTTTCGCCCATACCGGGAATATCGCGTTGCAGCAGGCGGCGATTCAAAGCGCTGGCGGCTCGTTCTGCATCCGCGCCATAAAAAAGCAGCCGTTCTCCGACACGGACACCGATGAGCTTTTCGGGATGCTCTGCACGAAGCGCCTGATATGCCGAAATATTCGGCGCAAGCTCACGACCCTGATCTGCAATTCGTGTGAGGACAGCAGAAACCGGTTCGGTTCTGTGTTCCGGATCGTGATTGCTCTCGCTGGAGGATGAAACGACGCTGAGATGCGCGACAGTTTCATCTGCGGAATCAACGTTATAGAACTTACCATCAATTTCCACGCGCTGCCCCATAAGGTTTTGAACCGCTTGCGGCGTCTCCGGGGTTGGCTGTTCTGTGTGCTGCGCCGCAATGACGCGCTGCGGCTCCGGTTCAGAAACCTCGAAATATCTGGTGTCGAGGTAGCGTTCAAAGGAATTGCGGTCGATGCTGACAGGTTCCTGTCCGGGTGCGTTCGGTAATGTGTGCCAGACGTGATCTTCATCTACACGCGCGATAGCGCCGACTGCTGCTATGTGGTCTAACTCTATGGATGAAATGCGATCTCCAATATGATAAGTATAGCCAAGCGGTGTTGTAAACGCCGGAGGGGATAGCTCAATTCCCATATCCCGTTTGATGCCATCCAAGTAAGCAATGGCGTTATTCTGTTCTGCAAAGCGGAGCGTTTGTTCCCCATCTCCGCAGAACCGTTCCAACACCTCATCCCAAATGCCGGTAATTCCGCCCTCGCCGGGATGCAGACGAATGGAGTATCGGTCAGGTGAAAATAACCGCAGTCGCTCATTCTCATCGTAAAATTTATTCTCGCGGATGAGCTGTGCCAACCGCCGCTGTACCTGCGCCCATGTGAGCGTCACCGGCTCGGCGTTTCCTACATGGATATACATGGGAGTTTTGCTATCTTCCCAGCCATATTTTGCAGCCAGCCATGCGGCGGTGCTGCGTTCTCGCCCATGCGCCTGCATATATAGTGCGACTTCCTGCTTGCCCTTTAGGTTGTTGTGCCAATCCAGAAGCGCGTTGTCAATGTCCTCCTGTGTGATCTGATAGGGAGAGGGTGCGACCGTCGCTGCCAGCGTGGGATACAGTTCCTCCAAAAGCTCCTGATGCAGCCGGTTATGGAACGCGGGCATATCAAAGTACAGGCGGACAAGCTGGAGATCATCAGATGCCGTGACAATACGACGGATAGCGTCCGCACCCTCCAGATAAGCGTTCTGGCGGTCTGAATTGCGGCAGGCATTGACAAAAGCCGTATCTTTGGAAAGCGCGTTGCCAACGGTCAGCTTGTACCCGTCAAACAGCTCCCGTACCGTGGGCTGCGGCGCGTCGGCGGCAGGATCGCGGAACACCCTCGTGCCGTCCGCGCCGAACTCTGCTTCATAAGCATTGATGGCCTGTTCTGCCTCGTGGTCGATGGACGGAAGCGTATATGCCGTGTGTTCATGGCCGGAATCGCCAATGCGCGAAATTGTTACATCATGCTTTTCCCGCAGCTTTTCAACGTATTTCTCCAAATCCTTTGCAGGGAAGCCGCACATGGTAACACGGCCTACTCCCTCCAAATTGCGGCGCGTCAGCTCAAGGCTGAGATCATCTGCAACTGCCCGCGCATCCTCGCCATACAGCTCGAAGAAGTCCCCAACCTGATACAGCACAATTTCATCGGGGTGCGCCGCCTTTACGTCGTTATAGTCGTTATAAACCGCGTTCCGCATGGCGTCCTGCGCCATTTCCTTGTCATAGGCTGCCTGCTCATCCGGCGTAAGGTAGCGATTCAACCGAACCAGCTCCGAGATGCGCGAAGCGACCTTGTTCCAATTCATCTGAATGTCTGCACAGCCGTTCTTTTTCAGCACAATGCCTTTGCTGCCGTGATCTTCATAGCTGCCGCTTTCTCTGGATACGGCATGGGTATGCCCGCCGATGCCGTACTCCTTTTTCAGAAAATCGGCATTCTCCTTGGGAGTGTGCGAAGTCTGGAAAAACGCATAGATGCGGGTCTTTCCACCCTCAAAGCTGCTCCCGTTTGCAAGAGAAGCCGCAATTTCATCTTCGGTGATAAACCTGCCGGTTTCTGGAATAGCCTCCATATCGGAGCGGAATTCCTTTCGCGGAAGGGACAAATCTTCCAAACGTGTGAGAAGTGCCTGCGACTTGTGGTAATGGAAGCGCAGCAGCGCACGGTTTTCGCGGTAAGCGTCCATGAATACCTTGTATTCCGACAGGAGCCTATCCCGGAACGCCGGATTCAGCAGATCGTCCGTCAGACGCTCCGTTTCCTCTGGAAAGCTGGTGCTATGGATAATACCCAAGCAGGACAGATACCCCAGTGACTTTGCTTCATCCGAGAAATCGTGATAAAGGTTCCAGACATCCACAGCAATACCCAGCCGCTCATAGCGCGGGGCTTCCGTGACCTCAAGATTGGTGGCAAATGCGCCGCCGTCCAGAAGTTCCTCAATACGCTCCGCCGCATCTGCCCAGCCTATCACTTGGGCAGAACGAAGATAGCGAGAGGTATCTCCGGTTGCAATATGGATACCATCGTCCCCGTACCATGCGGAAAGCCTGCCGTTATCCGTAATCAGGCCGTTGCCGCCGTGGTAAAGAGCTTTCAGAAATGCCGCGCGATCCTCTAAAGGTTTTTGCTTGGAGAATTCCGCAGCAATTTTCATCCGCGCTGCATCCGCATTACCGCCCGTGCGCAGGATGTGGTCAATATCATCCTGAGAAATGAACATAGAAAAAGCGGAGGGTGTTACACTCTCCGCTTCTGCGATGGATTGAATTTGTTCTGCCTCTGAGGGGAAGAAGGACATCTGCGCCCCAGCAGGGGCATCGAACATATTTAGCTGAACACCAGTTCCGTGAGGATCGTTTCCTCGGCCTGCGCTTTCAGCATGTTCATCAGCCCTACCCACTTCATCGGGTCGCTGGCTTTCAGCGCTTCCGTCACGCCTGCCGATTTCATCAGTTCCGGCATCATCTGTTCCAGTCGGTTGTTCGCCGCCTCGTCGATCTCCCGCAGATGGGGGTACAGCTTCTCGGACAGCAGCAGGCTGTTCCACAGCACCGGACGATGCTCCTTCAGGTAATCCTTCCGCATCCTGCCGTACTTGCCCAGCGGGGCTTGCGGCTGCTCTGTCAGGCTCAGGTCGGGAATCAGATAATCCCCGCTGCGGGTGTAGGTCAGTTCGCTCATGGCTTTCGATCCTTTCCGCGATTTTCTCGCGCTCATAATTCTTGATGGTGACTTCGATCTGCCGCAGCACCAGCTCGCTGGACTGGCTGATGGCCGTTCCAAGAGCGGCGACGGTCTGCGGGGTGTTGAAATCAAAGACGTTCAGAAAATCCTCATGCTCGAAGTAATCTCCCGGCTGCATCCCGCAGCGGGACAGCAGCGCATAGGCGGTGCTGACAACGGCGGCGTTCCGAAAAGCGGCTCCGATGTTGAACTCATCATAGTCCTCCAAAAAGGAACCGTCAACGATGCCGACAATATCGCGCCGATTGTCGTGCCAGTATTCATCTACAAGCTGCGCCGCCACACGCTCCAACTGATCGGCAAGCCCGCTTTCACCGGAAACGTCGAAGTGCTGCTCCAGCGCCGCAGATACCACCTCACGATGCTCCTGCCGGTATTCCCAAAGATAAGGGCGGCGAGAGTTCTCGCCGCCGCTGGTATCGGAAACATCGAATACATATCGGAGTTTGGGTTGGTCGCTGCTGGTATCCACAAGGGCGATGCCCTTGCTGCCTCGCCGCACATAGCGGCGCATCTGCTTATTCCAAAGGTCGTATTCCGCGCAGACCGTGGCTTCCGGGCGCTGGGCGAAAATCATGAGCTGTTCATTGTAGGGGTACTTATACAGCCTTGCGGCGGTGGTCAGAAATGCCGTCCACTTCTGGTAGCTTCCCGTGATCTGCTCCGCCGTGCGGTCTGCCATCTGCGCATAGAGCTGTACTTTACTCGGCATCCATATCCTCCTTTTCAAAATCGGGGAACAGGTCGAGCGCGTCATATTCCGCGTCGCTCATCCCGCGCAGCTTTGCGATGGCGCTGTCCGTCAGCTCCCGCAGCTCCGTTTCATCCGCAGCGAGGTAGCCGCGCATTTCCTCCAGCGCCGCGATCAAGCCCGTGCGGGTGCCGGTGTTGTAGAGGCTCATAAGCTGGCGTTCTTCAAAGGTGATGTTCATATCAAAGCTCCTTTTCCGCGCTCTTTTTGGGCGCTGTTTTGTGTGGACGTTCTTGGGCCGGTTGGCTTTTGAGCTGCTCCAGCACAGATTTCTTCTTTTCCCGGTGTGCCGCCTCTGCCAAATCCATCAAGGAGATGGACATACCGGCCTTGACCTGTGCTTCAAGGTCGGCGACGGTGGGCTGTTTGGGGCCGTTGTTGATAATGCCGTCGATCATGCCGTAATCATCTTCCATCGACATCTCGGCGGCTTTCAGATAATTCTCCGGTTTCTGAAAGGCGGGCAGCTCCTGAAATCCCATGCTGTCACAGTAGTGATAGGATACCTTGCCGTCCTGTTTCAGCGCAACGATGTCGCTGACGGAGAGACTGTGTCCCACAAAATCGCCGGGGCGCTCATCGTTGAAAATGTAGTAGAAGTTTTCAAGGATTCTGCCGGTATCATCGTCCGGGTACACCTCACGGGTATAGACAGCTTCATAGTTGGCAGGGTCAGGCGGCGCGGCCAGACTGCCGAGATTGGCAAAACGAAGCTCCACCGGCGCATCCCGGCGCAGTTGGTAGATCGCCATAGAATCGGTGGGACTGTTCAAAAAACGCTGCTCCACATCGCGGGGAGGAATATGGCCTTTGACCGCATCCCAATCCGGTCTTGTAACGCCGAACATTCCGTCGTGCTTGATGATGTCCTCGGCTTCAAAGACCATTTCCTCGGCGTTGTCGGGATAGAGCATATAAACCGTGATGTCATGCTCCAGCAGCTCCACCGCCCGATCCTTGGAAAGCGGGAGCATATCGCCGTCCAGATACCCATAGCTGCGCATATCGTCCACCGTCAGCGTGGGGTCAGGCATCGGGACGGCCTGTTCCAGCTCCGGGAGCATATTATCTGTCGCATCGGTGGGAACAGCGACTGTGCCGGTGATCTGTTCGCTGTCCAAGGGCGGCGTAATTTGCGCCTCCTGCAAGTCCTCCAGAATTTCCATATCTGCAAATGTCACCTTGGTTGGTGTCATGCCCTGAATGGAAAATACCTCCGTTCGGACAGCCCCGGCAACAGATGCAACCGGCGAATCTTCAATGGCGCTGCTGTCAATAACACCGCCATCCAGCAGCTTTTTGCTTTCCTTGTCGTAGAGCGAATAGTCCCAACCGCCGTCTGTATGCTGCACATGGAGATATACCGAGCCATCCACAAGATAAAGCGCTTCGTCTGTTTGTGTGGCGCTCACTTCTTCACGATTGATGCCGCGCTCCTTGCAAATCTCCGCAAAGTGCCGGTCAATGTCCGTAATCAGCTCGGAGGCAGTCTTGTTGATGGTTTCCAGACTGGCGCGAAGCTCTTTCAACTCCTTGCCCTTTGACCATGTGGCGATATAGCCGAAGCTGTTTTCGCCCGTTTCAATGCCGTAATACTGGCAGACCGCATAGGAGATGCTTTCGGCCTCGACCTCCTCAGTGTTGCGGCTCTTTTCACCGGGGACAAGGATCGTCTCACCATCGTCCGCAAGCTCCGTCATGTGTTCGTAGTCGTGGAGCTTGGCGTGGGCAATCTCATGGACGGCGGCGCATACCGTCTGCACCTCACTCATACCGGCGCGGATGGTGATGCTCTGCGCCTTAATGCTGAAAAAGCCGTCCGTATCCCGCGCAACGGGCTTTATCTCCATCGGAACGGGAGAAGCACGGCGCAGCGCCTCCATGAAAACCTCATACTGCTGCACATTGCCGCTCAGATCGGCGGCAAGCTGGGGCAAGGGCTTTCCAGAAGTCTGCGACACGTCAAAGACGGATACCACCTTGAACATAGGGATACGGATTTCCTTTTCCTCAATGATGGCCTTGCCGTCTGCATCCAGTATCGGCGCGTTGGTTTCGGGGTCGGTCTTGATTTCCTCGACCTTTTTCTTATAGGGAGTGGGAGCGATGATGCGGATACCTTTTTCACCTTTCAGGACGTTTCTGCCGAACTGATCGCGCCACTTGTTGAAGCCCGCCACATGGGTGGCGTCGGGGCGCTGCATATAGATGAGCATGGTGTTGTTGACCGAGTAGCGGTGAAAGCGGCTCATAGTGGAGAGATACTGCTGGTACTTATCGCTCTCGAACAGCTCCTTGATGCCATTTTCGATGCTGTCAACGATCTCCCGCATCCGGTCTTTGTTGGTTTGCTTTTCAGCCATGATGATCTCCTTTCAGAAAAAATAGCGCCCCTGCGCAGAAGAAAACACATCCTGCACAGGGGCAATTCTCCGCAGATAGAGGCCGTTTTTGCGCTTGCGGATAGAATGACGCAGCCCCTTGTGATTCCGCATGGAAAAAGCCTTGCGGCACGGGGCTTTTACGCCCTCTATTTGCGGAGGTTCCAGTATTGTTCACGCTTTCGTTTGGCGTCCTGCTTTCGGCGCTCCTGCTTGGAGCAGGCAGGACAATACTTGGCACGGTTGGAGGAAGAATAGACCGGCTTACCGCAGACGGCGCAGCGCTTTCCTGGTCTTTCCCGCATCACGTCGGCCAGCAACTCATGGTCGGCGGGAAGCACCGCGTTTCGGAACCAGTTGCACAGCAGCGAGTAGGAAATACCCTGTACGCAGACGCAAGGCTCTCCATCGTCCAGCGCGAGGCAGTTGCCGTGATCGTAATTACAGCAGAGCTTCCGAATGAGCTTTTTGGAGCGGCGGAGCTGCTTGTGATCCATACGCGGCGTATCAGCCATTGTCGAACACCAGCTTATAGCCCGTGCGCTGCCCATCGTCCTCCAAAAGAACGACAGCATCGTAGCTTTTTCCGGTCTTTTCCGAATAGCAGCCTTTCAGCGGGGCGCGGCCATTTTTCAAAAGCGCAGCGGCAAGAGATTTCGTCAGCGCCTTTTTCTTGGCGGCGAAAAAGCGGCTGTTTTTCCAGAGAACAAAGGAACAGGCACGGTTCTCGCAGAAAAAGCCTTTCGGTGATTCCGTCACCTCGGCTCCGCAGCGGGGACACCTGCCGACTACCTCACGCCCGGAGGGGAACAGGACTTCCGCACCGGGGATGGGCTTGTAGGTCTGCACCAGCTCATTCAGCATGGCGGCGATCCCGTCCATAAAACTGGCCGAGGCGATTTCGCCGCGCTCGATCTCTTTCAGGCGGTGTTCCCATTCGGCGGTGAGCTGCGGTGACTGGAGCTGTTCGGGCAGAACGGTGATAAGCGCCGTGCCGGTGGAGGTAGGCAGCAGATTTGTGATCTTCTTGGACTTCCTGCGCTCCACAAAACCGGAGGACAACAGCTTTTCAATGATACCGGAACGGGTCGCCGGGGTGCCAATGCCCTTGCGCTCGGCATCATCTGGCATATCCTCCTTGCCCGCGTTTTCCATCGCAGCCAGCAGCGTATCCTCGGTGAAATGCTTGGGCGGCGTGGTTTTTCCGGTCTTGACCGACGCGGCAGATACGGAAAGCGTCTGATTATCCGTTACCACCGGCAGCGCGGGCGCTGCCTCCGTCTGCTCCTGCTCATAGCGCTTCCAGCCGGGAGCAAGGACGGTTTTGCCCTTGGCGGTGAAGCTCTGACCGGCACAGTCCACCGTAATGACCGTTTCTGCGTAGCGATGTGGTTCATCCACCGCACGAAGCAAGCCTCTTGCCGCCAGCTTCAGCACCTCGCGTTCGCCCAGCGGCAGAGAGGCCATATCTACCTTTTCCGCGCTGATGGTGGGAACAATGGCGTGGTGATCGGTGACTTTTTTACTGCTGCATACCTGCTTGGCGCAGATGGTCGGCGGCTTCTCCATGCCGCAGACAGCGGCAGCGGCGGCGACAAGGCCGGGGACGCTGCCCTCCATATCGTCGGTCAGATAGCGGCTGTCGGTGCGCGGGTAGGTACAGAGCTTCTTTTCATAGAGCGCTTGGAGATAGTCGAGGGTCTGCTGAGAGGTGTAGCCGAGAACGCGGTTGGCGTCGCGCTGGAGGGAGGTCAAATCGTAGAGCGCGGGCGCTTTCTCAGACTTTTCCTTGCGCTCCACACTTTTGACGGTTACTGTCTTGCCCTTGCAGGCGTTGGCGATGGCATCGGCATCCTTTCTGTCCTTCATTCGGTCTGTCGTGGCGGGAAAGCCGCAATCGAGCTGGACGGTGTAGAACGGTTCTGCCGCAAATGCGGAGATCTCCGCCTCGCGCTGTACCAGCAACGCCAGCGTGGGCGACATGACGCGCCCAATGTTCAATGTGCGGCCATACGTCAGGGAGAAATACCGCGTGGCGTTGATACCAACCAGCCAATCAGCCTTGGCGCGGCACAGGGCAGATTGATGCAGGCCGTCATAGTCGCGCCCAGACCTAAGCTGCTGGAAGCCGCTGCGGATGGCATCATCCTCCATTGAAGAAATCCAAAGCCGCAGAATCGGCTTGGAGCATCCCGCAAGGCAGTAAACCGTGCGGAAGATCAGCTCACCCTCGCGCCCAGCGTCGCAGGCGTTGACCACCTCTGCCACATCCTCCCGGCGCACCAGCTCCCGCAGAATGTCAAACTGCTTCTGCTTTTCAGAGCGGACGATGAAGCGGAACGAGGTAGGAATGATGGGCAGCGCCGCCAGCGTCCATTTGGCATCATCAGCATTGTAAACGGCGGCGTCGGCCAGCTCTGCCAGATGCCCGAAGCACCACGACACGATGTACCCGCCGCCCTCCAGATACCCGTCATGCCGTGATTTAGCACCCAGCACGGCGGCGATGCTCTGCGCCACGGAGGGTTTTTCGGCGATCACAAGGCGCATGGTGCAGCCTCCATTCTCTTTACGTCACGGTAGCAGGGACGAACGCAGCTCTGTCCGAAGCGCTTACAGCCATAGCAGAAGTGTTCCTTGGCAGCGGCGGGAGGGCTGTCCTCCCGCGCTGCTTTCGGCTTCTGCATCATCAGGCGTTCCAGCGGGTTATTGGTGAAATATCTCATGCGTCCGTATCCTCCGTAGTATCCTGTTCCGGTTCGTCCTCATACGGCTCAAACTCATATTCGTCCTCGTCCTCGCCGTAGTCATAATCGTCCAGATCGGCGCTGCCCTTGGTCTGCGGCTTGGCCTTTTTCTGCTTGAAGAAGTAGAACGCGGCACCGCCGCCCAGCGCGACGATCAGCAGAACGACAAGGATGCCGCCCACGCCGCTCTTTTTCTCCGGTTCCTCGGCGGCGGGTTCTGTCGGCTCAGCGGGGACTTCGGGCTTTGCCTCCTTGCCCACGCACTCGGTCATGTTGACCGCGCAGACGGGGCAGGATGTATTGACCGCACCGGCCACGCATTTGGTGGTGCAGGAGCAGACGGCGGGCGTTTCTTCCTCGTCGGTCAGCGCCATCAGGTCAGCCTCATCCACCTGATTTAAGAAGTGGACGGTTTCTTCGCCCTCATCGTCACGGTCAATAATCATGTAAAACACATTGCCGTTCTTGCTTTCCAGCGTAATGAACTGTTTCCCTGCCTTGGTGCTGGAGCCAATATCGTCGATCAGCGTCAGATTGCCGTCCGGTGTCAGCGCGTCGCTGCCGCCCGTCATGCTGCCGACAAGGAGCTGCCAGAGGTCGGCCAGCTCTTTTTCATCAAACGGAAGCGTAATGCCGCCGATGCTCACGGTGCTGTCGGCGGCGTCGGTGACGGTCAGATAGCTGCCGTACACATAGCCCACACGGGCAGGTAGCAGGATTTTTACCCAATCGCCGTCCCTGCCAATCACATCGACCACCGTGCCGTTGGGGAGCTGCGTAAACGCGGTGTTGTCCAGTCCCGCGCCGGTGCGGACGTTCAGGTTGCCGCCGTTGGTTGTGACCGTGCCGATCTGTTTTGTTTCCTGCGTGTCTGCGGCGCTGCTTTCGGCGGTGGGCAGCGCATCATCAGGATAATCACCGCCGCTGGCAAAGGCGGAAACGGGGAGAATCCCGATGCACAGGAGCATCAGCAGCAGGCTGATAAAAATGCGTGGTGTGTTCTTAGTCATGGTTCAACGCCTCCTTTTCCGAAGTGGCCGGTGCAGGCGCGGCCTGCATACGGCGGAACAGCTCGGCAAACTGCTCCATCGTCATGCCGTTCTCACGCACCATGCCGATGATGTCGGTGTCCTCCAGCTCACGAATCTGCTTTTCCAGCTCGCGGTTGCGGCCTTGCAGATCAGAGATTTTGCCTTTGTTCTTCTCCAGCTCTCCACGGAGCTTCATAATTTTCGGGTTCATATCGTTCACTCTCCTTTACGGCAAGCGCCCATAGCGGTAAAAATGGGACTGCCAATAGTTTGAATTTAAGTTTGCGTAAGAGATTGGATCTCCGCAGTGGATCATCATATTGTTACCGACGTAGATACCCACATGGCTGACACCGGGGGTATCATACGTTCCGGTGAAAAACACCAAATCGCCCGGTTTGACGTTGGCAGAGGATACGGGCGTACAGATATTGCAAAGTCCCTGCGCGCCCAGCCTGCCCACATCCCAACCGGAATGATTGATGACCCAACTGACGAAGCCCGAACAGTCAAACGAGGTGGAGGGGCTGCTGCCGCCCCAAACGTAGGGGTAGCCGAGATACTTTTCCGCTTCCTTGATGATGGCGGCGAATACCTCATCGTCCAGCGCCTCCGGGGGAATGTCGTAGTCGGTATAGCTGCCCTCCACATACTTGCCGATGTAGCCCGAACCGGGGAACAGGTCGGGACGGTTGCCGAGGGTCGCCATATAGGTGGCGTACATTCCGAGCTGTTCTTCGCTCATAATGTAAACGGGAACATGAGAGAGATTGAAGTTTTCCAGCGTGACAGTGCAGATGTAGTAGTCATACGGCACCTGATAGGTGTCCGTATGGGTGTTGCCGTCCGCGTCCGTCCATGTGTCGGTTTCTGTGCGGTAGCGGGTTTCCACCACCACATCCTCGGTCAAAATGTACTGGCGGTCAAAGAGCATTTGGAGCGTACCCTGCACCTCATCCAGCGTCCATTCCCCTTGATGCAGCGCCGTAATCATGGAAATGAGTACATAGGGGTCATGCTCGATGGTGTCCAGATCAAAGTGGTACTCATCGTAGTCAT
>OMCA01001300.1_pt1 | contig 11964 bp, 11 predicted proteins | sample 1673621 | NCBI WGS metagenome assembly OMCA01 (sample SAMEA103958117, study PRJEB25191) | human gut metagenome | biome: human-associated habitat [ENVO:00009003]; feature: intestine environment [ENVO:2100002]; material: feces | place: Germany | collected 2013/2015
TAATCTCACGACTCTGCCAATATGAAACAACTTGCGCCATCTTCTTTCTTTCCGAATCTTCACAAGAGCAGATAAAGAATATCACAATAACATAAATAAGCTTTTTCATTTACGTAAATAATATTTCAGAATTACAGGATTATCATCTTCATTTAACCGCTCCATTTTAGATATTTCCTCGGGCGACATCAAATGAATATCCACCAGCCTCGACACATAATAAGGATCCGCAATAGACATCAATACATTATCAACAATACCAAAACAAGGCGGCATTATAAAAGGCTTCTCTTCATTTAATACAAATCCCTCTCTCTTCTTTCTATTGTATATATAATTTCCTCCGAATCCAGTTCTACCTCTAGCAAAATAGATATAAACATAGTCATCATTAAAAAATTTCACCAAAGGAACGACAAAAGCTGATTCACGTATATATTGAGCTCTTTGCCTCATTCCTTTTGAGAGTCTATCCCTTTCACTGTCTGTCTTCGTTCTTTCTGTTCCCGTCCTTTTTCCTACTGCTACCCCGGGCAATCCTTCTTCTTTTATTTCAAAATCACCAAAATCAAGATAAATAATAGGATTCAGCTCTTTCTTTTTCTCATCTAGTCGATAGAAGTAGTAATTAATTCCATGAGGAACAAAATACAAATTATCACCATTTTTATAAAAGCATTCTCTATCCATTGTATTATTAGAGGAAATCGTTCCACTATAGTTAGCTATATCCAATTGCTGCGTCTTCAAATTTACAAAAATGATTTCCTGATCTGTCCAAATAGGCGGAGTCACAAACACGTAATCATCAGCACTCAAAGCCATAAGCGTATTAAAATAAAAGTCTGTTTTTACTGTTCTCTTAGCAATCAGCTCAAATGTAGAACTATAAGTATATATCGTACCATAAGGGCTTAGTAAATCAATACCTTTCAAATAGGGATTGAATTTAATATCTACCGCCATATTATATTCTTGCGGTCCATCACCTTTCATTTTTCTTGAACTACCAATAAATTCTCCCTTTCCTGAAAAAGTTTGTACTACTTGATCTTTGCCATATATAGCATAAATATCCATATTCTTATCATATATCGTCTTCCTATAACCGCTCATTAAAGAAGAGTCAGTCGTCTCTAAAGGTATGATCTCTATTTTCTCTATAAACGATGAAGCATCAGAAGTTGCATTGCTTACTTCAACAGGTATCCTTTCAATATCAACAGCAGTTTTTGAAGGCTTAGATGAACACGCACAAACAATCAGCATCAAAATTGTTATCAAAAATTTATTCATAACGCAAGAATTTATAAGTTCGTATCAAAAGTACAAAGCTCTCAATCATCTTCCTCACTACATATTATAAAGAATATAATTAGAGTAAAAAAACTCCGATACGAACTCGACTAATCAATTAAATTAGACAAGGAGACCAACACGAGTCCGACATATAATGTACAATCATCATAACGGAAAACCTAACTCACATAACAATTTCAACTTCTGGTAATTCATATCTAGCCAAAGCTTTTATATTAGCTAAATCTGACATAGAGTCATTTTTATGGTTAACATAAACGCCATATCCTGCTATTATCACAAACGCTGTTCTTAAGAACTTCTTCATTCTAACAGATCACAATATATAAACAGAATCAATTAACTATATCAAGTACAATACAACACTCCGTTATAAGGATTGTAATCAATAAAGCTACGCAATGACTGGCCAAAACGAAATGAGATCTTTATATTATAGTATAATCTCTTACTATCGCTTGTATGCGCTCAGTCAAGTTACATCATTCCGTATGTTTATTAAACCTATATTGTAATATCATAGGGTTTCCGTCCTCTTCATATTGTTTTAATGAAATAAAATTTTCTTTTTTTATTTTATCATTCAAATACCTATTTACAACAAAGGTATCACGAGGAACAGTATATAAACATTCCTCTGTCACAATAGGATAATAGGGGAAAGAAATACCTTCTTTTAAATCTCCAATTTTAATATATTTACCCGTTGTCTTATCATACAGAACTGTTAATACATGAGATTCGCTTCCAAATGTAAACTGCGAGAGATAACTCCATGAGTTTTCTGCATTTGCAAGAAAAGAGTACACATTATTTCGTTTAAATGAATTACCAGCAAAAATCTTACTATACTCATCTTGAGATAACTCGGGATCCAACTTTTCAATTGAAAAGTTATATTTTCCAAAATCCCACTTATAACGTTCTTTTAGAGATGACGGAGTAACAGAATAAACTATACGGCTAAAAGGTTGAGTAAAAGTAGCTTCTCCTTTCTGCATATTTTCCAGTAAAAACGGTCCTCCCAACGGTGTATTCCGATATATAAATTTAGGTACTTCTATATATTCTCCTTTGATTTTTTTTTCACTTATATCATATATTTCTATATTGTGCGTTCTAACAATATTAAATAAAGCACGTGTACAAGAATCAATAATAGCAAAACGATGCACAAGCCATTCCTTATCAGAAAAAGGAATTTTCCCAATAAAATTGAAGTTTAAGTCATAACAAGATATCCCTCTATAAGTAGAAAGCAATTCTAAATTATTCGTATATCTATTTATCGTAAAATCGGACAAATCAAAATACTCATCAGGTCCATTACCTTGCTTTGACAATTTATTCAAATATTTTCCTTTTGAATCAAACAAGAATATTCCCCCCTGCTTTTTATCCATTATAAAAATAGAATCATTATGAAATACAATTTTATCTATACGATGTAGAAGAATATCCTCTTTAGTTTCTAACTGAATAATAGAAACGCTTTCAAATAAATCATAAAAAGAAACTTTGTCATTTTCCAAATCTAAGTCCACAGTTAAAGCAACATCACAAACATTTTCATAAATCGTCTTATTACTCTGGTTATCACATCCATAACACATAAATACTATAAGACACAGCTCCAAACTTATCACTCTATTTTTCATTATTACATAACTTTAAAGTGAAAGTGATTGCATTATAAATAACATAACACAATCACTATATTAATTAAGCAGGAAAAGACCCCCCTCCATAACTGTTACAACTACTAGGACACCAATCTTCCGGATCTCCAGACGTCAAACATTCGTAAGCCCATCCATATCCATAATATGGATCATAAACTTCATAACGATGGCAATATAAGCACACTCCATGATCACCACCATTACAAACGATTTCAACTTCCGGCAATTCATACCTAGCCAATGCCTCTATATTAGCCAAAGCTAAATCTGACATAGAGTCATTTTTATGATTAATATAAACGCCATATCCTGCTATAGCCGTAAATATTGCAACAAAAGCAATTTTCGCAAACTTCTTCATTTTGACATTGTTTAAAATGAGAATTCATTTTTATAATTAATATTAAGCACATATATTGTGCTGTCGAGATTTAAGATACAGCATATCTTATAGGAATATTGTTCACACTGCACTATCGCCACAGCTGAAACCAGTTTCCGTTTTTGCTTAAAAATACATATCTTTGCCAGGCTTCTAATTTTTAGGGGTTACGGAGCATTCGGTATTCTATTGCACCAACAAGTCGTTTATCGTCTGCTCCTTTTATAATTTAACTATCACTCTACATGCAGTTGATGCTGTATTCTAATATCGGTTCATCCTTATTCACATCCGTAGCTATTATAACACCCTTCTGCTCATCTACTGAAATTCCATGAACATAGTGATCAAGCACATATTTTCGAAGCGGTTTAGCCTCCAGGCTGAATACATAAATATATTCTCCACCATCCGGTAAATTAATACCTTGCCGTGCTTTCTGCGCAATATCTTTAAATGCACGTCCTTGAAAGACAACATAAATAGCAGTATCGGTCACTTGTACATCGCTAAACCCCATGATACCGGTCGGTATGCCATAACCTTGGGAAATCTGAAACTCCGGTTCGCCATTAGGCCCAATACAAGCTATATGCGTACTATCCTTCAAATTATATATTTCAAGCACTTCTCCCAGTTGAGTAGCCGCCACAAGTATTCCATTATGAGGATTGTAATCAATGAAACTCCGCCATGCCTGCGCTAAAGCAGGACGGGCACTCTCCAAAGCATCCTCATTGGTAGTGGGAATATTCCCTACTTTACGAAGTAATTTACCCTGCCGACTTACCAAACAGAAGCGGCTATCGCCCGAATAATCAGGAATGATAAAAGTGGAATCGTCATATTGCACAAAGTCCAGTGCCCGAAGTAGTTCTTCATCCAGGCTCACTACCTCCAGACTAAGCAACGAGTCACTGGATGAAGCAAAACCGAACCGAGTTAATTCAGACTTATTGGAATCAAGTGTCCATAAAAATCGCCCATTCCATCGAAAATTCTCGGCTGAAAGCATTTCTTCGGGAGCATCCCCCCGCCTGCCAAAGGAGGTCAAATAGTGAAAATCAGGATAACTAAAAGCATGAAAAAAATATTCCGTAGCATGCAAATCCATAACTACAGCCTTATCCTCCCGTATATGTATTCGAAAAGGATAGCGAAACATAACACTATCCTGTGAAATCACCCTCGCCTTCAATTTTACAGTTTGTGGAAAATTCACATAAACACTATTTGGCTTTTGCACCTCTTGCTGGCAAGAAGAAAAAGTGATCAAACTAACGAGACAAGCTATAATAAATATATACATGTGATACTTCAATATTATCAAAAGGACAAACAATAGAACCTGAACCTATACATTCTCCATCACCTTCTGCTTCGCCGGCAGCTAATGCTTCCACATTATCTAATAATAAAGTATCTAAATCCTTAGATTGCTGTTTTTTACTATAGCCTAGAATTATAACAATCAAGAATATAACTATTCCGAGGAGTTTAATTTTGTTTCCCATAGCACTTTCATATTTTGTATTGTTTAATGCAACCAAAGTTAGGAAATACAACCCAAAAGAAGGTGGAAAATTTATCATTTGCTTTTCACTATGCCGTGACAAAAATATCACGCCTCATTTCCAGTCAATTAACCTTCATCATTCTCACATTCAAGAATTACCATCTGACATGCTTTCTTTTCCGGAAGCGATAAAAAATCCACCTTATCATCAAATAATTCCCGCAAATTCCTAATCGCATTCCTACGTCGTTCCCCCAAACCGATACTATCTAAAGGCCATCCACAAACTACAGCTATCTCTTCATAAGTAAGAAGATTATCAGAAGCCGTCAAAAAAGCATAAAGCAACTTACCATTCTGTAAAGAACAAGACTTTTCAGAATCTTGGTAAACCAATGTATACCTTACTATATCAAAAACGTATTCACCTATTTGATAGGTATTCTGAATTAATACACCGTTAGTTTTTTTTCTCCGCATTTTTAGTATCCTAAGCCAAACTAATAAACTGAAAAACCAAATAAGCCAAACACAAGATAACAGTAAAACCTGAGTGGAAGTCCAATCAACACTTTGTCCAAAAGTAGGCAGTAAATATGCTGTCAACATCGTTGTATACATACAGTCTAAATAATAAGTTCCTAGTTCATTTTGTGGCAAACAAATAGTACTATCACCCAAGCATGATTCTTGTCCGACATCTTCTCCTAATAAATTTCTCCTCAAAAGCAAAGTTACCGAAGCTTCATTTTGACTATTCCTTATTTTCTCTTTCCAATTAGCATAAATCTGTTCCAAAGGGAAACTATCTAAAGAAAACAAAATCTCTATTTTTGAACCTATCGCCTCCAATGGATATAAAGTTTGAACCTCTTTTACTGAATCAATTAACACTTCAAATTTACCTCTTTCATTAATGACCAACCGTTTGGTATGCTTCCTTTCTTTTTCACTAAAGAAGTTTGAATAATGTATTTTCTGTTTTTTAAATGCTCTGTTCAATTCCAGTTCCGCCACCTCTTGCAAGCTCTTTTCCGCCATTTCTCTCATAGCTACCTTGCCTTGTTCAGCACTATCGTATACCACTCTACCCCACAATAATATAACGACAGCTCCTAATGCCATCCACCCCCATAATACCCCCCTATATCGTCTTTTATTCATCATTATTACTATTATTTACTTATCCTACTGACTAGAAATAAATTAAATCACCCCAATGGTACAAAGAATCAGCGTAAGGATCCACTATTAACAATATTATTAACAGAATAAACCAAATGTATGTTATTGCGAATTATTTTCCGATTTCTTTTAACTCTAATTTCTGAAAACGTAGTATATCATCAGAATAGTCAGGATTCTTAATATGATTCAAACTGACATACAATCCATCTTCTAATATGAAAGAAAGATTGGGATTATAAGTATATGCCGGAAAAGAAGTCTCTCCGACAACATTCAGTTGATTATCCAATATGAGTATTGAAAAGCTTTTTCTGCCAGAACGGAGCAATTCAACATAATCACCGGAATAATCACTTGCATCACATGGAGGATAAGCGAATCTATAGTAAACATCTCTGTATTTATCGTAGACTATTTTACCATAAGAAGCATGTTCACATTGTGCTTTCACCATTCGCTGAAAATCTTCTTCATTAGAACGAAAAACAGTCACATTATCTAAATATTTACTTTTGGCTTTCTTCTTCTCTATCTGCCCATGTGCAGAAGTTGTCAAATATAAATCCTCATCAGCATTAAAAGAGTAGATGAAGCGATTCCCATCATAGCAACAAGAATATTCTGCACCAAAAGCACCAACTGTTCCAAAGTCTTTATAATTAATTAAAGAAGGAAATCTCATAGGAAGTGCTTCAACGGTATTCTCTATTGTATCAAGAACTACCTTAATCGGACTCTTTTCTATAGCCTCGCTACCCAACCTTAAATTCACTGTTTGAGGAATATACAATTCATTACCTATAAACACCATTGGGCACTTATCGCTTGGCATAAATGGTATTAACACCTGGCCTCCTTTAGTTTTTGAATAATTCATTTTTCGCTTTACAACTCCAGCAGTATCTACAACAAATATTGTATTGACATATATACTTGGAATAAAAATATGTTCCATATCAGCAATATAATATCCCCCAAATCCACCGAGCACAGAATTATTTCCCTCTGTATTCAAGCACAATCTTTTAATTAAACTTTGTGATTTCATTGAATAAATAAGAATCTCACTTTTAGGCAAATTCTGAAAGCTCAAATAATTTTCTCCTTTTTCCTTAAAAAGGAAAACTGAGTTTTGAGGCATTCTGGCTTCTTCTATAACTGGGAAAGACAAAATTTCCTCTGTCCCTTTCAACGAATATCGATCCAAACTGGATGTAGGAGTGCAAGAAAATATCAAGACAACCCCAAATGAAGATAGCAAATATTTAATCATATACTATTTAATTAAAATAGAGGAATTTAGAAGGTTCAATAATATTCTGTATTATCTAATGCAAACAAAGATAGAGAATGCAGCCTAAAAGAAGGTGGAAAATTTATCATTTATCTTCTACTTTTATCAAATAATCCCTGCCACACACATAAATATGGCAGTTCTAAGCTTAGACAGAAGAAAAACTAAAGAAAAAAGAGCAAAAATTTTGGTAGTTTTAAAAAAGGATATATCTTTGCACCCGCAAACAAGAAATGATGGCGGGATAGCTCAGCTGGTTAGAGCGCATGATTCATAATCATGAGGTCCCCGGTTCAATCCCGGGTCCCGCTACAAGATTAAGATTTAGACTGTTAGGAGGCTTCCACTCTTGGCGGTCTTTTTTGTTTTTTACCCTCGGTTTGCGCTATGGTTTACAAGGATCAACGTAAAAACGGATGGATCCATGTAAAAGCCAGCCTCAAATTTAATGTAGCAAGGTTCAACAGATTACCCTTCCACACCTCTGCATCCCTCTATTCATCGGCCTTATCGGGTGGAAAGGTATAATCTACGTATTTTCCACAACATAACAGATAAGCATTTTCCTATTACAATACGTCATATACTATGCCAATTATAGAATACATTATATTGTTTTGCATAAGGCTTGACATTGCTTTACATAAAGCATGTCAATCGTTTGACTATAGTCAGTAAGTTGTTTGATTATAATCCGCAAGCTTACTGACTATAGTCAGCAGACTTACTGAAGGTAGTCAACATCAAATAATTCCTATAGCAAAACGAATGAATACTATATCCACATATTGCCTTCACCGCACCCGTTTTTACCCCTTCCATCCGTTAAGGCCGACGAATAGAGGGATGCAGGACAGCCGTTCATCCGAAAAGTTCATAACTATTGCTGGAAAATTAAAGGCTACATACTGAAAAAGCACCTCCATTTTTGATGCCATAAAGCTTTTTACCTATCTTTGCAATGATCGAAAAAGAAACCAAACTCGTTCAACACGTCATATATAAAGCCTTTAAAGGCAAGACAAGAATACAAACTTTTTTCTATATGCAATAGAGTTATGCGCGAGGGATTATTTGTTATCAGCCGTGGCATCGGCCAAGTGATGTTCCAAAACAATGCATTTTCAGGTATATTAATGCTATCAGGAATTCTGTACAGTTCCTGGCAATTGGCTTTATTAGCTATTATTGGCAATATAATAAGTACTGCAACTGCCTGGATTTGCAGCTACAGCCGTGAGGATATAAAAAATGGACTATACGGATTCAATGGTACTTTAGTAGGTATCGCCATCGGAGTATTTATAGAGATAACATGGCTATCAATGTTGCTTCTGCTAATAACTTCCGCCCTATCCACCTGGATCACTTATCTCTTCAGCCTTCAGCATCGTTTATCCGGATATACGGCTCCCTTTATTTTGTCTGTATGGATATTACTGGATATTTCCTTCATTATTATTATCCACCACACCTCTTGGGGCAGAGCCATCCTCTGATTTCCTCCGCGCTTTCTGTTTGAATATAGGTCAAGTAATGTTTCAGGGGAATAGTATATCAGGATTATTCTTTCTGATTGCCATTGCAGTTAATTCCCGCATCAATGCTTTCTATACTGCTTTAGGTTCCATCCTTCCAATAGTTGTGGCTGTGCTAAGCGGTATGGATCATGCCATACTAAATGCCGGATTGATCGGTTATAACGGTGTATTGTGCGCCATTGCTTTGGGTGATAAAACAATACGTTCCGGAGCATGGTGTGTATGTTCCATCCTTATATCCATTTTATTACAATGGCTGGGTATGCATTGGGGAATTACAACCCTGACTGCCCCTTTTGTCATTTCCGTATGGATAACCATTATATTAAAGAGAAGCCTGGAGAAAACTGTATAGTATATCTTAAAAAAGGAAGAAGGACACCAAAGTTAATGGTATCCTTCCTTCTATCAATCAATCATAGTCATACAAAAACTATTTCAACTTTAAATTACTTCTTACAGCCGCAGCAGCGGGCTCACTCGGTGCAACGGATTTCCGGGTGCAATAATCAAATTCGGCTGATTTATCACCGCTGAATGACTTCCATTTCAGTTTCAACTTAACAGTTTTACCCTCCGTATCAGGCAATTCATCCAACTTAAAGGCAACCAAGCCATCATCCGTTTTTCCATACGTATCACCATACGCATTATGCCGGAACTCCACTTCATAAGGATTATCCGGATTTTGTCCTAACAATAAGTTTACAAAATGTTTCTGCGAACCTCCCCATACAGTTCTGAAACGGAGTGTCAGATAGCCATCTTCTGCAAGAGTCACCCAGTCATTTACTATTTCCACAGGATCTGTACCATATATTTTATCATTTTCTTCTCCCAGATCCGGAGCGATAGACTTTGTCAAGATACTGTCTATCCAGTTGATGTGCACTGCTTTCGTGTATTCACCACTGGCTTCGTCCACTTCACTGTAATTCATCAATGCTCTGACCTCTTTATCTCCAAAAGGAGAGGTTTTCACATTGGTCGGTAATAAGGTCGTCTTATCATCCAACTGCAAGAAAAATGCTCCATCGGCAGCTTCCTTCACTGTCACAAGGGCATTAGGATACCTCAGGTAATAAGCGTTATTGTCGTCGTCGTCCAGGCAGGACTGAAAACCTATAGAAGTGGCTACTACTGTTGCCACGGCAAGTGCTTTACTAAATACTGAATTAATTTTCATAATGTACTTCCTCTAATTAAATATTCAAAATAACTTCTTTGTATTAGAGAAATAACAAATTAGAAAAAAGACTGCATAGCATATTGTTAATTAACAATAATGTCTATTATTTCCAAATCATCCGGCACGTGTACCACACCGGAAAATCCCTGAGCAGCTTCTTCCGTATAACACGCTTTACGCGTATTCAGCGTCTTATCTTCCGTATGATATAACAACAGATTCTTCACTTTCAGTTCTTCCGCCAGCTTCCCGGCATCTAGTGCCGTACTATGGTGTTTCTCATAAGGTTTGAATATATCACGGTCTTTATACAGACAGAAAGCCTCGCACAACAACCAGTCAGCCCCTTCCACATAGGGACGATTCTTCTCATTATAAGGTTCATCTCCAAGACAAACCAGCGATTGGCCATTCGGCAATGTGGTACGAAAACCATATTGTTTCTCTTTAGTCGATCCTATATCAAAAGATTGTAGTTTTAACTCCCCTGCTTTAAATGTCTCTCCGTCCTTAACCTCACAAAGTTCAATGCCATTTCCCAAATACTGTACAATTTTCTTAGGTAACGTCATCCGGCAGATCCAATCCAGAACTTGTAATACTTTATCATGTCCATACACCCGGAAGACTCCTGCATATTTCCCACTTTGCATCTGCTGTGCTACCATCCGGATTACCCATACCGCACCCAATATATGATCCGTATGAGCATGTGTCACAAACATATCATGAATACGTTCAATGGCGATACCGGCTTTCTCCAACTGAACCAATATTCCATTTCCTCCACCGGCATCCACAAGCAGCACATTTTCAGCTGTCCGGATTGCGAGACAAGTATTATAGCATCTGGTAACGCCTGCATTACCTGTACCTAACATAATAATCTGAGTATCCTTCATCCTCTTAATTCTATAATAAAGAAATCTGAGCCACAAAGATAAACAGAATATGCCATTCTATAAGGAAAGATCAAAACTCTCCTTATAGAATGGCATATTTATAACAGTATAGTAAAGTATATAATTACTTACTGAAATCTCTTGGAGCCGGAACAGGCGGCAACGGTTTACGGTTCTGCAACTCCTTCATTACTTCTTCTATAGCCTTATTGAGCTGTTCGTCTTCACCGTTCCATTCCTTCACCGGATCGTTATCAATCAAGATATCCGGATCGACACCATGATTTTCAATAATCCACTGGCCTGTTTTCGCATCATAACTGGTGAAGAAAGGAACACGGATATCCGTACCGTCCATATAAGGCAACGGTCCGCTGATACCTACAATACCACCCCAGGTGCGGGTACCGATTAGTTTACCAAGTCCCAGTGCACGGAAGCCCCACGGGAAGAGATCACCATCAGAAGCAGAATATTTATTAATCAAACAGACCTTCGGCCCCACTTGCACAGCATCGGGTATAGTGCCGACACGCTTCGTACCACGTCCCATCGTCAAGCGGTAAGGTTCGCGAGACAAGCGTTCCAGAATCATAGGAGATACATTACCGCCACCATTAGCACGGTCGTCTATAATCAGACCTTCCTTGTCGAGCTGCGGATAGAAATAACGGGAGAACTCGTTCAGACCCTCCGGACCCATATCAGGAATATAGATATAACCAATACGTCCATTGGATGCCTTTTCCACCTTCTTCAGGTTATCCTGTACCCAGTTATACTGATAAAGAGGATACTCATTTTCCAGCGGACTGATGACAATCTTTCTTGCACCTGCCAATTGCGGTTTGCTGTTCAGCGAGATTTCTGTCGGTACATCAGCCTTTCCTACCAGTAAAGCATAGATATTCTTCACCGTATTCGTCGGTATACCGTCAATGGCAACAATG
>OMCA01001317.1_pt1 | contig 11826 bp, 7 predicted proteins | sample 1673621 | NCBI WGS metagenome assembly OMCA01 (sample SAMEA103958117, study PRJEB25191) | human gut metagenome | biome: human-associated habitat [ENVO:00009003]; feature: intestine environment [ENVO:2100002]; material: feces | place: Germany | collected 2013/2015
CCTCGAATCGACCGCGACGGGAGAAAACGTCGTACTGAAAGTCCTCACCCCGAGCCGCGAGCAATGCGGTTTGCCGACGGTCAGCGACATCTGGAAGGGGGCCGAGTTGAACGAGCGCGAAGTGTTCGACTTCTTCGGTATCGGCTTCATCAACCATCCCGACATGCGGCGCCTCTACCTGCGCGACGACTGGGTGGGGTATCCGCTCCGCAAGGACTACGACCAGAGCGGGGAAACCAATCCGCTCCGTATGACCAACGAAGTGGCGCACGACAGTTCGCCGAGCTACGAGCTCCAGCCCGACGGCAGCATCATCCGCCGCCGCAACGTGCTCTTCGAGGAGGACGAGTACGTCATCAACATCGGTCCTCAGCACCCGGCCACGCACGGCGTGCTCCGCTTCCGCGTATCGCTCGAAGGCGAAATCATCAAAAAGCTCGACGTACACTGCGGCTACATCCACCGGGGCATCGAAAAGCTGTGCGAAAGCCTGACCTATCCCCAAACGCTCGCTCTTACCGACCGTCTGGATTACCTCGGCGCTTCGCAGAACCGCCATGCGCTCTGCATGTGCATCGAGAAGGGACTCGGCGTGGAGGTGTCGGAACGCGTACAGTACATCCGCACCATCATGGACGAATTGCAGCGTATCGATTCGCACCTGCTCTTCTTCTCCTGTCTCTGTATGGATATGGGTGCGCTGACGGCCTTCTTCTACGGTTTCCGCGACCGCGAGAAGGTGCTCGACATCCTCGAACAAACCACTGGCGGACGCCTGATCCAGGCCTACAACACCATCGGCGGCGTACAGGCGGACATCCATCCGGAGTTCGTAAAAAAGGTCAAAGAACTGATCAAATACCTGCGTCCCGTCCTGAAGGAGTATCACGAAATCTTCACCGGCAACGTCATCGCCCAGCAACGACTCAAAGGCACGGGCGTGCTGACGCGCGAAGACGCCGTTTCGTTCGGTGCTACGGGCGGCACGGGCCGTGCATCGGGCTGGGCCTGCGACGTGCGCAAGCGGCATCCCTATGCCATGTACGGCAAAGTGGATTTCCGTGAGGTACTCTTCACCGAGGGCGACTGCTTCGCCCGCTATATGGTCCGCATGGAGGAGATCCTGGAAAGCCTGCGCATCATCGAGCAGCTTATCGACAATATCCCCGAGGGTGAATATCAACTTAAGATGAAACCCGTAATACGTGTTCCCGAAGGAAGTTACTATGCAGCCGTAGAAGGCAGCCGCGGAGAATTCGGCGTCTATCTCGAAAGCCGGGGCGACAAATCGCCGTACCGCCTGAAATTCCGTTCGACGGGCCTGCCGCTCGTTTCGTGTATGGACACCATTACGCGGGGTGCGAAGATCGCCGACCTGATTGCCATCGGAGGTACGCTCGACTACGTGGTTCCGGATATAGACCGTTAAATTAACAGATCAGATAAAACAGATCAATATGTTTGATTTCAGCATAGTAACAAGTTGGGTACATGAACTGCTCACTTCTTTCATGCCGCTCGGACTGGCGATTTTCATCGAATGCGTGATCGTCGGGCTCTGCATCCTGTTGATGTACGTAGTGGTGGCGATCCTGATGATCTTCATGGAACGCAAGGTCTGCGCTGCGTTCCAATGCCGTCTGGGTCCCATGCGCGTCGGGCCCTGGGGTACTCTCCAGGTCTTCGCCGACGTATTCAAAATGCTCACCAAGGAGATCATCACGATCCGGCGCTCGGACAAGTTCCTCTACAACCTCGCACCGTACATCGTCATCCTCGCCTCGGTACTGGCGTTCTCCTGCCTGCCTTTCAATAAGGGTATGGAGATTTTGGACTTCAACGTGGGCGTCTTCTTCATGATGGCCGCCTCGTCGATCGGTATCGTGGGCATCCTGCTGGCAGGGTGGAGCAGCAACAACAAGTACTCGCTCATCGGCGCCATGCGAAGCGGTGCGCAGATGATTTCATATGAGCTTTCGATCGGACTCTCGATCCTCACGATCATCGTACTGACCGATACGATGCAGTTCTCCGAGATCGTCGCCCGACAGGCCGACGGCTGGTTCATCTTCAAGGGGCACATCCCGGCCATGATCGCTTTCGTGATTTATCTGATCGCCGGCAACGCCGAGGTGAACCGGGGGCCGTTCGACCTTCCCGAAGCCGAATCGGAGCTGACGGCCGGTTACCACACCGAGTATTCGGGTATGCATTTCGGTCTGTTCTACGTGGCCGAATTCGTCAATCTGTTCATCATCGCGGGTGTAGCCTCCACGATCTTCCTCGGCGGCTGGATGCCGTTGCACATCTCCGGCTGGGAGGGTTTCAATACCGTCATGGACTACATTCCGGGCTTCGTCTGGTTCTTCGGCAAGACGCTCTTCGTCATCTGGCTGCTGATGTGGATCAAATGGACCTTCCCGCGCCTGCGCGTGGACCAGATTCTGACGCTGGAGTGGAAATACCTGGTACCGATCGGGCTGGTCAATCTGCTGCTGATGGTCGTCATCGTCGTATTCAAACTGCATTTTTAAGTATGGCAAATTATATCCAAGGACTCTTTCACGGCATCCGTACCCTGCTCACGGGGCTCAAGGTAACGGGCAAAGAGTTCGTCACCCCGAAAATCACGGAGCAGTATCCCGAAAACCGGGCGACGCTCAAAATGAACGAACGCTTCTGCGGAACGCTCACGATGCCCCACGACGCCGAGGGCAAAAACAAGTGCGTCGCCTGCGGACTCTGCCAGGCAGCCTGTCCGAACGGTACGATAAAGATCACCACCGAAACCGTCACGGACGAAGAGACGGGCAAGCCCCGGCGTCGTCTGGTCAAATACGAATACGACCTGGGAGCCTGTATGTTCTGCCACCTGTGCGTGAACGCCTGTCCGCACGACGCGATCCGTTTCGACACGGCTTTCGAACACGCGGTCTAAACCCGCGACAAATTAGTAAAAACCCTGAACAAATAACGTCATGGAGATAACACTCGACCTGATCGTCTTTACCGTGCTGGCCGTCTTCACGCTGGCGAGCGCCGTACTGGCCGTAACCACCAAACGCATCCTGCGTGCGGCGACGTTCCTGCTGTTCGTCCTCTTCGGCACGGCAGGCATCTATTTCCAGCTCAACTATTCGTTCCTGGGTGCCGTCCAGCTGCTTATCTATGCGGGCGGTATCACGGTTCTATACGTCTTTTCGATCCTGCTGACCTCTTCCGAGGGAGACAAGGCCGAAAAACTGCGCGGCTACAAATTCGTCGTGGGCATCCTGGCAACCCTCGCAGGACTGGCGATCTGCCTGTTCGTCACCCTGCGCCACCAGTTCCTGCCGGAACACTTCGAGCACGGTGAACTGGCCGTCCGGGAGATCGGATTCGCGTTGATGAGTCCCGAAAAACAGGGCTACCTGCTGCCGTTCGAAGTCATCAGTTTATTGCTGCTGGCCTGCATCGTCGGCGGTATCCTGATCGCCCGCAAACGATAATAAAAAGGTACCAGAAAGAATAAAAAAGAGAGACCGGCCGCATTCGTCCATTTTACCGTATAACGGCTCCTCCGGCGGAGGAGCCGGGCAGGGGGCGAGGAAACAGCGAAACGTCGTGCATGAAGGCTGCGGCAAAGCGATGCGGTCGATGGAAAGTGTACAAAACAAATTACTGCTATGATACACATGGAGTATTACCTGATCGTTTCGACGATCATGATGTTCGTGGGAATCTACGGGTTCGTCACGCGCCGCAACCTGCTGGCGATGCTGATCTCGGTGGAACTGATCCTCAATTCGGTAGATATCAATTTCGTGGTATTCAACCGTTTCCTGTTTCCGGGTCAGTTGGAGGGCTTCTTCTTCGCCCTGTTCGCCATCGGAGTGAGTGCTGCGGAAACAGCGGTAGCTATTGCCATTATCATCAATATCTATCGTAACATCCGAAACATACAAGTGAAGAACTTAAATGAAATGAAAAATTGATTATGGAATATACTATTCTAATCCTCATCCTTCCTTTCCTCAGTTTTCTGATACTGGGACTGGCAGGTATGCGCATGAAGAACAGCGTGGCAGGTGCCATCGGCACAGCTTCACTGACAGGAGTGGCATTGCTTTCCTACCTCACCGCCTTTCACTATTTCACAGGCGGCCGTACGGCAGCAGGCACCTTCCCCACCCTCATGCCCTACAACTTTGAATGGTTGCCGTTCACAGCCGACCTTCATATCAATATGGGCATTTTGCTCGATCCTATTTCCATCATGATGCTGGTTGTGATTTCTACCGTGTCACTGATGGTACACATCTACTCCTTCGGCTATATGAAAGGTGAAAAAGGCTTCCAGCGCTATTATGCTTTTCTGAGTCTTTTCACCATGTCAATGCTGGGACTGGTAGTAGCAACCAATATTTTCCAAATGTACGTCTTTTGGGAATTGGTGGGCGTCAGCTCTTACCTGCTCATCGGTTTCTATTATACCAAGAAAGAAGCCATCGCAGCCAGCAAAAAAGCATTTATCGTCACCCGTTTTGCCGACCTCGGTTTTCTGATTGGTATCCTCATCTACGGCTACTACGCAGAAACATTCTCTTTCACTCCTGCCGCAAGCGCTCTGGTTGCAGCAGGAACAATGATTCCACTGGCATTGGGGCTGATGTTTGTCGGCGGAGCCGGAAAAAGCGCCATGTTCCCATTACACATCTGGCTGCCCGATGCCATGGAAGGCCCTACTCCGGTCAGTGCCCTGATTCATGCCGCCACCATGGTGGTAGCCGGTGTATATCTGGTAGCCCGTATGTTCCCGTTGTTCATCGGTTACGCTCCCGAAGTACTCCACTGGACAGCCTACATCGGTGCTTTCACAGCATTCTATGCTGCCAGTGTAGCCTGTGTGCAAAGCGATATCAAACGTGTACTTGCTTTCTCCACCATTTCACAGATAGGCTTTATGATTGTTGCCTTGGGCGTTTGCACCTCGATGAATCCCCACGAAGGAGGATTGGGCTACATGGCCTCCATGTTCCATCTGTTCACTCACGCCATGTTCAAGGCATTACTCTTCTTGGGGGCAGGATGCATCATTCATGCCGTACACAGCAATGAAATGAGCGCGATGGGCGGGTTGCGCAAATACATGCCTGTCACCCACATCACATTTCTGATAGCCTGCCTTGCCATTTCGGGCATTTGGCCTTTCTCGGGATTCTTCTCCAAAGACGAAATCCTGACCGCCTGCTTCCGGTTCAGCCCGGTCATGGGCTGGATAATGACAGGTATAGCTGCGATGACCGCATTCTATATGTTCCGTCTGTATTATGGCATTTTCTGGGGCACGGAAAACAAAACCCTCCACGCTGCACATACTCCGCATGAAGCACCGCTTACCATGACTTTCCCGCTACTGTTTTTGGCAGCCGTGACCTGTGTGGCGGGATTCATCCCGTTCGGTAATTTAATCAGCAGCAACGGAGAGGCTTATACCATCCACCTGGATATGCAGGTAGCCACAACAAGTATCATTATTGCACTGTTGTCCATCGGTCTTGCCACATGGATGTATGCAGGTCCCAAACAGCCTGTCGCCGACAAGCTGGCACACACCTTCAGCCGTTTGCACACAGCTGCCTATCACCGCTTCTACATGGACGAAGTCTGGATGTTCTTCACCAAGAAGATTATATTCCGGTGCATCAGTACTCCGATAGCATGGTGGGACCGTCACGTCATCGACCAGTTCTTCAACTTCACCGCCTGGAGCACCCACGCCACAGCCGATGAGATACGTGATATGCAAAGCGGAAATGTACAGCAATACAGTATTTGGTTCCTCGCAGGAGCCTTGATACTGACGCTGATACTATTAGTTTAACCAGCCAAACGAATAATTAAGTATACAAATGAACATACTAAGTTTTTTCATCATAGTTCCTTTATTGATGCTCGCGGGGCTTTGGGCTTCGCGCAGCGTCAATCAAGTACGTGGCGTGATGGTTACCGGAGCTTCCCTGCTGCTGGCACTGTCTGTCTACCTCACCATTGATTATATAGGACTCCGCCAAGCCGGTGCCATGGAAGAAATGCTGTTTACCGACAGTATATCCTGGTATGCCCCCTTACATATATGTTACTCCATCGGAGTGGACGGTATCTCCGTAGCCATGTTACTACTGAGCGCTATCATTGTCTTCACCGGAACATTTGCATCATGGAAACTTCAGCCCCTCACCAAAGAGTATTTCCTATGGTTCACACTGCTGAGTTTGGGAGTGTTCGGATTCTTTATCTCGACAGACCTGTTCACCATGTTTATGTTCTATGAAGTAGCGCTTATCCCGATGTACCTGCTGATTGGTATATGGGGAAGCGGCCGTAAAGAATATGCAGCCATGAAACTTACCCTGATGCTGATGGGCGGTTCTGCTTTCCTGCTAATAGGTATTCTGGGTATCTTCTATGGAGCAGGAGGCGAGACAATGAATCTGCTCGAGATAGCCAAACTACATATTCCCGATACGATGCAGCACCTGTTCTTCCCGCTTATTTTCCTGGGATTCGGTGTGCTGGGCGCACTATTTCCATTCCACACATGGAGTCCCGACGGCCATGCATCTGCTCCGACTGCCGTCAGTATGCTTCATGCCGGTGTGCTGATGAAGTTGGGAGGCTACGGCTGTTTTCGTGTTGCCATGTATCTGATGCCCGAAGGAGCAGCCATGTGGGGTGATGTATTCCTCGTGCTGACCACCATTTCTGTGGTTTACGGTGCGTTCAGCGCTGTGGTACAGACCGACTTGAAATATATCAATGCCTATTCATCCGTATCGCATTGCGGACTGGTGCTTTTCGCTCTTCTGATGATGACACGCACCAGTTGTACGGGAGCCATCCTCCAAATGCTGAGCCACGGTCTGATGACAGCTTTGTTCTTTGCCCTGATCGGTATGATTTACGGCCGCACCCATACACGCGATGTACGCCTGATGGGAGGACTGATGAAAATCATGCCATTTCTGGCTGTGGGCTATGTCATTGCGGGTCTTGCCAATCTGGGGTTGCCGGGATTGAGTGGATTTGTGGCAGAAATGACCGTCTTTGTCGGCTCGTTCCAAAACAACGATACCTTCCACCGTGTATGCACGCTGATAGCTACGACAAGTATCGTGATTACTGCGGTTTATATTCTGCGTGTAGTAGGTAAGATTCTATATGGCAAGGTACTGAACCCCGACCATCTGAAACTTACCGATGCAACTTGGGATGAAAGAGTGGCAGTAATCTTCCTGATAGCCTGCGTAGCCGGACTGGGACTTGCCCCATTCTGGATAAGCAACCTGATTAGTAACAGTGTAGAACCGATTATCACTCAATTAATACAATAACATACGATTATGGACATTACATCTATTTTGCAAATGCATCAGGAGCTGAGCCTCACCGCCGTATTTCTGTTGATGTTTGTACTCGACCTTTTCCTTCCCGTGCGTCTTCGCCACTGGTTACGCCCATTGGCCTGCGCCCTGTTGGGAATTGAGTTACTTGCCAATATATGGCCCGATGAAGTCATCCTTTTCGGAGGGATGTATCATTCCACTCCGATGGCCTCCATCATGAAAAGTGTTCTCACTTTGGGCACCATCCTTGTATTCCTGCAATCCACCCATTGGCTGCGTCGTCCGGACACTCGTCACAAAATGGGAGAATTCTATACACTCACACTGAGCACGTTACTGGGAATGTACTTCATGGTGAGCGCAGGTCACTTTCTCCTGTTCTTTTTAGGACTGGAACTGGCTACCGTTCCTATGGCATGCCTCGTTGCCTTCGACAAATACAAAGGCCACAGTGCAGAAGCCGGAGCAAAATTCATTTTATCCGCACTCTTCTCCAGCGGTATATTCCTCTATGGCATCTCAATGATTTACGGAACCGTAGGTACGCTCTATTTCGAGGACATCCCTGCCGGCATCACCGGAAGCCCGCTTCAAATACTGGCATTGGTATTTTTCTTCTCCGGTATGGCCTTTAAGTTGAGCCTTGTGCCTTTCCATTTGTGGACTGCCGACACCTATCAGGGAGCGCCTACCACAGTTGCCGCTTACCTGTCGGTTATCTCGAAAGGTGCAGCCGCCTTTGCGCTGATGGCCATTTTGGTCAAAGTATTCGGTTCCATGACCGCCCAATGGAGTGAAATGCTGTGCGTGGTCATTGTCGCTACCATCACCATTGCCAACCTGTTTGCCATCCGCCAAAGCAACTTAAAGCGCTTTATGGCATTCAGCAGTATATCACAGGCAGGATATATCATGCTGGCAGTCCTGGCAGGCACTCCGCAGGGAATGGCGTCATTAGTTTATTATATCATTGTATACATTGCAGCCAATCTTGCCGTATTCGGGGTAATCAACGCCATCGAGCAACACACCCACGGAATGGTTGAGCGCGAAGATTACAACGGACTCTACAAAACCAATCCCCGCCTGACAATGGTGATGACACTTGCCCTTTTCTCTTTGGCAGGTATCCCGCCATTTGCCGGGTTCTTCAGTAAATTCTTTGTATTTGCAGCAGCTTTCCAAAGTGGATATTATCTGATAGTGTTTATTGCATTGGTAAACACCATCATTTCACTTTACTATTATCTGCTGATTGTAAAAGCTATGTTTATTACTCCCAATGATGAACCAATCGCCACCTTCAAAACCGGTATCGCCATGCGTACCTGTTTGTTGATTTGTGTGGCAGGCATCTTCATATTGGGCATCGCCAGCAGCATTTACCAACTGCTGAACGATACAGCTGCACTTTATTGAGAAAGAAAAGGGAGTGTGTCAAAACTAAACCGGCCTATCCAATCGTCAGCTGTAGAGGCAGGGGTCGCCTGCCCGAAGACACAAAGCAAACTGTTTTCGGGCGAGCGACCTCCCCCCTACGAACCAGACGATAACATTATCCACGTTTTGACAACCCCATCTTATACCCCCTCAATAATGGGCATTGTTTATGAAGATTGTTACCATTATTTGCTAAAACTCTCTCCATTGTTGATGAAAAATCTCAAGAGGTCTAAAAAACTTCACCAGCTTTTCAGAAAACTTCACCAACTTTTTTGAAAAGACCAAAGTGTTTTGACACGAGCAAAACGCCTTTTGAAAACACTTTCTTCCGAGTTTTCCTACTGATTGAATGAATGAACCGAACCCCGAAAGAAAATTGATAAAACTTCCTTTCACGTTTCACAAATATCGTAAACCACCTGTTCATAGGGGTTTCCGCGTGAAAGCAACAAATTTCCTCTTAGCAGCTTCTTTCACGCAAAAAGCCGATGAATAAAGGGTTTCAGTGGGTGAAACGTGTGAAAGCAACTTGTTATCAACTTTTTCGTGGAAAACATTTTTGTCTATTTAGACAGGACAAGAAAGCGACTCTCTATGTTTACAAATATATTTGCGCCATACTATCAAATACAGCTTAAACAAAAAAAGAGCACCCCGAAGGATGCCCTTTTATATTAGCTAATCATTAAGATGAATGATTATTTTTTCACAGTCAAAGAAACTTTCTGAGCAGGAAGTTCAACACCCCACTTATCAGTAATGTTCAAGTCGAATGTGATAGTAGCTCCGTTTTGGATAGCTGTGTTCGGTTTAAGAGCAATTGTCCAACCTACCAATTCGCCATCAGTCTCTGTACCATCTACAAGCTTATCACCTTCAATCTTCTTATAAACCGGAGTTACATCAAATGCGCCTGCATTTTCACCTGTAGCAACCAATTCGATATCAGCAATTCTTGCATCCATTACATCCTTCTGAGCAGCAGGTGTATCATTAGTTTCAGCAGTAAATGAGTTCAATAACTTGTATGCCTTGTTGAATGCATCCTTACCGGCAACGTCTGCGCTCAAGAATGAGTCTGAACCGGTTGCAAGGTCAAGAGTAGTCTTGCTTACAGTGATTGTACCATCTTTAATCGGGCTTTGACCTGTGATATAGATAGTTTCAGTAGCAGCATTGTAAGTTGCATTTTCAAAGTGCTTGTAAGAAACTTCAAACTTCTGAGTTTCAGTATACAACTTATCCAAAGGAATCTGAACTGTGCTACCAGCAACTGTCCATTTATCTTTGTCTGCTTTTGCTGTTACAGTAAAGTCTACTGCTTTATCAGCATTGTTATAAGCTGTTTTTACATCATACAACAGATTTGCTCCGGTCGGAACAGCACCATAAGCAGCCAGCTTATCACCATCAAAGTACATCGGAATTCTGCTTACAGCAGATGTCGGGTTAGTCAATGTCAACTCTACAGTTGCAGGTAAAGTCAATGTCTTAGACTGACCGTCTACATCATTACCAGTAACAACAAACTGAATCAAAGCACTATAAACATCAGCAGTTACATTTTCCTGTTCAGGGTTAACAGTAATAGCCAAATAAGCTGCCTCACTTAACTTAGTTGCAGCAGTTTTCTTATCTGATTTAACTAAAGTAAAGCCACCCAGTTCTGTATCTTTAGTAATTTTCAAATTAGCCGGAGTAGCACCATACTTCTTGCTAGAAGTCAACACAAATCCGTTAGCAGGAGTATTGTTAGCAACAGTCTTATAAGTGAATGCATTAGCATTATTCCATACAATCTTATCACCGGCAGCAGTTACAGAAGCAGCCAAGTCAGCCAATGGCAAGTAAACAGTATTCTTTTTTGTATCAGTTGACAATACATGAGATGCCTTCAGAGTAACACCTGCTGTAACAGCAGCATTTTGAACAGTTACTTTCAAGTTTGCAGATTGAATACTATTTTTGGCAACTGAAGCACTATTAGTATATTTCACAGTAAAGGTAATTTCTTTACCATAAGCAGCTTCATTAGAGATAGTGAAGTTAGTACCATCGATAGTAATGCCATACAAAGATTTCAAGTTTTCATCCAATGACAAAGCAATATCTGAAACACCCTCCAACTTAGTAAGGAATGCTTGAGCAGCGGCATTGGGATTTGCAGAAGGATCTACAGCATAACCTTTACCAAACAAGCTGTAAGTTTCACCTAATTTCACATAAGTATTATCCTTAGCCTTATAATTATCTGTTGTCTTACCTTGAGTAATATCAGCAGCATTTTCCAAACCGGCTTTATATTCAAAAGCTGTAGCAGCCTTACCACAAACAACAGCAAGTGCGTCATCTTGGCTGATAATACTACCTTTCTTAATATCGGCAACTGTCACACCTTCTTTAAGAGCAAAGTGCAAAGTATAAACACCGTCCATAGCAGCTCTCTGCAAAGCACCCTTAGGAGTAGAAACTACAGCCTCTTCAAAGATGGTAGCACCTTCAGAATTTACCAAGTTGAACTTCAAATCAGCCGGATCAATATTAGTCGGTGTAACCACAACATTTACAGCCACACCTCTTGTACCATCTTCATTTAATGCAGAAATAATTGCATCCTTCGGATACTTAACTTCTGAAACATTAATCAATTCTTTGCTGCCATAATACACAACATTTTTTTCATTAAGCAATGAAGCTTCATCTTCTACAACAGGCACAGCAATAGCAATAGAAGTTACCAATGAAGAAGCAGAAGGAACTTTCACTTCCTGTTTGTTACCGTCTTTATCAAAGATAGTCAGTGTAAATCCATCAGCTTCGCTACCTGCAACGCTAACGCCGGAAACGGGAACACCTGTAGATTTGTAGGTTCCGTCTTCCTGCAATACAGCCCATACACCATCCTGCATAATGATAGATGGTTTTGTTTCGCTTGTGGCAACCTTCAGTTCTTGAGGTTCATCGTTGATATACAAAATACCATCTACAACCTTCACAA
>OMCA01001325.1_pt1 | contig 11770 bp, 7 predicted proteins | sample 1673621 | NCBI WGS metagenome assembly OMCA01 (sample SAMEA103958117, study PRJEB25191) | human gut metagenome | biome: human-associated habitat [ENVO:00009003]; feature: intestine environment [ENVO:2100002]; material: feces | place: Germany | collected 2013/2015
TCGTTTCAAATTCAACTTTCGCAGGAGGTATTTTAACCAATACAAATCAACATGCAGCTTTTCTCCGTATGCTATCCCGTGGTGCTACTACAGAAATAGATGGTGCTTTGTCTAATCCTGCCGGACTGGCTTTCTTACCCAAAGACGGATTCCATGTAGGATTGAGTATTCAAAGTGCTTATCAGACTAGAAATATTGATGCCAGTTTTATGACATACAACGGGGTTAGCGCCACAGGTCCTACCGTTGCAGACAAGCCTTTCGAAAAATATTATGAAGGAACGGCAGCCGCACCGGTTATTCCCAGTTTATTTGCAGCCTATAAAAAAGACAAATGGACTATTTCAGGTTTCTTCGCTATTACCGCCGGAGGTGGAAAAGCATCTTTCGATGACGGATTGCCTATGTTTGAATCTGCGGCCATGGCCGGTATTTTTCAGAATAGTGTGAAAGCACATCAGGCAAACCCACAAAGTCCGATAATCGTTCCCGGCATGTATGATATCACAAGCGCCATGGATGGTAAACAATATATTTACTCTTTACAGTTGGGATTATCCTATAAAGCTACCGAATGGCTTTCTGTATTCGGTGGAGGACGTATGAACTATTTTACAGGCGGTTATAAAGGATTCTTGAATGCCATTGTGAAAGGAACAGATACCAACCTGTTGCCACTCGCTCTTGACTGTGACCAAACAGGTTGGGGACTCACTCCTGTAATCGGTGCAGATGTTAAATTGGGTAAACTGAATATCGGTGCTAAATATGAGTTCAAGACCAATCTGAATATCGAAAACAATACAAAGAACTTACAATATCCACCCAGTGCCAAAGATATGGTAGCCCCCTACGAACACGGTGTGAATACTCCCAATGACATCCCAGCCATGCTCTCCATTGCAGCCGCCTACGAATTCCTTCCGGTACTTCGTGCTTCTGTAGAATATCATTTCTATGATGATAAAAACGCAGGTATGGCAAACGGTAAACAAAAATATCTGACTAAAGGAACCAATGAATACTTGGCAGGTATCGAGTTTGATGTAACCAAGCAACTGACCCTCAGCTGTGGTGGACAGATCACTGACTACGGACTATCAGATAACTATCAATCAGATACTAGTTTCTCTTGTGATTCTTACTCTTTGGGAGTCGGAGCCAAAATAAAAATGAACAAGCATCTCAATCTGAATGTCGGCTATATGTGGACTAATTATGAGGATTATACCAAGAAGTCAACCAACTATAACGGAACCGGATTACCCGGAACAAATGTATACAGCCGTACTAACAAAGTATTCGGTTTAAGTGCAGATTATAGTTTCTAATCCCTGTATATGAAATAAAAAAGAAGGCCATACCTAAACAACTGAGGTATGGCTTTTTTTTACAAAAAACTCCAAAGAAACTGATAATCTTTCAGCCGCACCCGCAACTGTTTCAACGACCGGGTGATATGAAATTCCACAGTCTTTACAGAAATATCCAGTCGCAAAGCAATTTCCTTGTTCGGTAAATTTTTCATCCGGCTCAAAATAAACACCTCCCTGCTTGTAGGAGGCAGTTCACTAATAGCTTCCTGCACCAAAGCCTGTATCTCATCACAAAACAATTTATCGGGATCACAAGCCTCCAAAGTCGAGATACGCAAAGCCAGCTCTTTCTGCCGTATATCTCCTATATGCTGCTCGGCACGCATACGTACCTCCAAGTGTTGCAAATGATTCAGTGAACGATTTTTTATGGCTGTCAACAACAATGCGGAAATATTCGTATCCTCCCGCAATTCATTCCGGTGCTCCCACACACTGGTAAACGCCCCCATTACAATATCCTCAGCCTCTTCCTTGTCCCTGACGTACGAGTAAGCAAACTGAATAAACTGTTGCTGACGTTTACTAAACACCTCCGTCAGTTCTGACATAAAAATATTCCCCGTTTCTTTCATCTAACTAATTTTCTGTATCCGTTTCTAAATCTTGATATAGATGCCTTTTTTATATAATATATGAACAATGCTCCAACAGAATATAATATAGATCAAAGCATAGACTAATGAGCTGGGATAATCCCCCAATGCCGGAGCCAGCATCTTTTCATAAATAAAGGCACTCACGCCCGTAGCACCCAATGCGATTCCCATTGTTTCCGCAAACACATAAATAAACAAAGGATTCACTCCGAATGACCGGAAAAAAGCACACCAGTTCTGATATCCTTTCATATCAATAATCCAAATGAGCAGAGCCAAAAAACTGGACGCCAATCCACAAGTTATTATAACAAAAGTAGGCGACCACACTTTTTTATTAATAGGGCAGCCATAACTTAACAGAAAGCCGGCAAATGTAAGTATAGTTCCTATCAGAAACAACCGCTGTATCTTTTCGGCATTATCTTTAGCGGAAAGCAACAACTTTCCACAATAAAATCCTACCATCACATGGCACACCGCAGGAACAGTACTCAGCAGCCCTTCCGGATCAAACGCCATTCCGCCCTCATGGTACATATGGGATGTGCCCAATGCCCATGCGTCAAAACGAGCCACAACATTGGTTTCCGACTGATTGAAGCCGTCTCCCGTAGCCAATAAAAGAAAATAAGCGGCCAAAGTCACCAAAATGATAGCAGGAAAATATTTATGCTTCACCGTTATAGCAACCAGACTGGTCACACCGTATCCTATAGCGAGCCGTTGCATGACTCCCAGATAACGCCATTCTTCAAAATTCAGATGATGTGTAAAAACAGACTTAGCTAAAAGATTCAACAATAGACCGATACAAAAAATAATGACTGTACGCTTCATTATTTTACGCAACGTGGCATGTGAATAAGTAAAATTATATTTCCGCAAAGAAATATAAGTCGAGATTCCCATAATGAACATAAAAAAAGGGAAAACGAGATCGGTGGGGGTCAATCCGTTAAAGGCGGCATGCTCCAGCGGAGCATACACATACCCCCACGAACCGGGGTTATTCACAAGAATCATGCCTGCAATAGTGATGCCTCTCAAGATGTCAAGAGCGAGCAATCGTTTGGGGGTATTTGCTGTCATGTGTGTCAGATTAATAAATTGGTTAACTCGGACAAAGATAACATTCTATTAGCAATAAAGAAACAAATCTGTGAAAAATATTTTTATATTGTAAACATATTAATCTCTCTGAAAAACATGTTTATTCCGTTTTTATTGCTATTTTTGTCCGCAAAGAATTTCTATACCCCCTTTATTTAAAAACTTAGCACAGATATATTATGAAAAAAAAGAGTCTGCTAGTATTTTTCGTTGGGCTATTAACGTGTGGATGCCAAATGAAAGAAGTAATCAATGAGTACAATGTAGTTCCGCTGCCTGTTACTATGAATGAGCAGCCGGGACGTTTTTATCTGAACAGCGATGTTCCTGTCGTTGTGAACGCCTCACAAGAAGTGAAAAATATCGCTTCCAGTCTATCAACTACCGTATTGGATGTAGCCGGTATCAAATTGAAACCGGGTGGTGAATTACATGAAAATGTACCCACCATTGTTTTTGACAGCATTCCGGGTATGGAGAAAGAAGCCTACAAATTATCAGTCACCCCCCAACAGATAAAGATTACAGCATCAACACCTAACGGATTTTATTACGGACTGCAAACTCTGTATCAACTGTTGCCGGTAGCTATTTATAGCAAGGAAAGAGCACGCAATGCCGAATGGAGCGTACCTTGCGTCGAGATAGAAGATACTCCGGCGTTCCGATATCGCGGAGCAATGCTGGATGTATGCCGTCATTTTGCATCGATAGATTACATCAAAAAATTCATTGATGTATTGGCCGTACATAAGATGAATACCTTCCACTGGCATCTTACGGATGATCAAGGCTGGAGAATCGAAATCAAAAAGTATCCCAAACTGACCGAAATCGGTTCCCAACGTTCAGAAACCATGGTGGATTATTTCTATACCCACTACCCGTTTAAATATGACGGCAAACCTCATGGAGGTTACTATACACAAGAAGAAATTAAAGAAGTGGTAGCATACGCCCAAAGCAAATATATCACCGTCATTCCGGAAATAGAGCTACCGGGACATGCCTTGGCAGCCATTGCCTCTTACCCCGAATTATCCTGTACTCCGGACAGCACCTACGAAGTTTGCAAACTGTGGGGTGTGTTTGACCAGGTATTCTGCCCTACCGACACTTTCTTTCAATTTATGGAAGGAGTCATGGACGAAGTGGTGGAATTATTCCCAAGTTCTTATATACATATAGGTGGTGACGAATGCCCCAAATACGCATGGGAACATTGTTCCCATTGCCAAAAACTGATACGAGACCTAGGGCTTAAAGATGATGTCACTCCTAATCCCGTAGACGGCAGAAAGCATACCAAAGAAGAGAAGTTACAAAGCTATATCGTAAACCGTGCGGAAAAATACCTGAACAGCAAAGGACGCAACATCATCGGTTGGGATGAAATTCTGGAAGGCGGGCTTGCTCCCAACGCCACAGTGATGTCATGGCGTGGTGTGGAAGGCGGAATGACCGCAGCCAAAGCCGGGCATGATGCCATCATGACTCCCAATCCTTACGCTTATCTTGATCATTATCAAGAAGAACCGGAAATAGCCCCTGTCACTATCGGTGGGTATAACACATTGAAGAAAACATACAGTTACAATCCTGTACCGGCTGATGCAGACAGTCTGGTAAAACAACACATCATAGGCGTACAAGCTAATTGCTGGGCTGAATATATGCCAACCGAGGACAATCGTGACTATCAAATCTTCCCACGTTTAATCGCCATAGCCGAGACCGGATGGACTCCGATGAAGGAGAAGAATTTCACTTCATTCTGCAGCCGCATGGTAGAAGATTTCAAACGTCTGGAAATAATGGGGGTAAAACCATGCCTCAACTTCTTTGATGTAAACATTAATACCCGTTCCACTAAAGAAGGAGTACTGAATGTAGAACTGGAAACATTCTATCCGGGAGCACAAATCTATTATACAATCCACGGTGAGGAACCGTCTGTAAATGCCAGCTTATATAGCCATCCATTCCCATTGGAAGGTACTTACGACTTGAAAGCCGCCGCCTTTGTTGACGGTAAGCAGATTGGTAAAGTTACCCATAAACAACTTTACAAGAATTTAATCAGTGGAAAGAAATATGAAATCACTCCGGAACCCAAAGGAATGAAGGGGGATATTTTAGGAGAAAATGACATATTAGGGGCCGATACGGTGACTTTAGGACTAACCAACGGAAAACGTGGGAACAATGCCTCTTCCACTCCATGGGTAGGTATCCGCCCGGACAATAATGATAAAGTGACCTTCGTGGCAGACTTTGATAAAGCTACAATCAGTAAAATCAGATTTGGTACGCTTTATAATGCAGCCGGCAATATATTACCGGTAAGCAAAGCTGTGGTGTATGTTTCCGCCTCAGGCAATAAATTCGAGAAAGTGGCCGAAAAGGAATTTACCTATGACATCAAAGAAAACACCTTCAAAGGATTCGATGAAGAAATAGAATTCCCGGCACAAGAAGCTGTGAAGGTGAAAATAGAATTTACAAGCGGAGGCAAAATACGTAATGGCATTGATTGCTATAGTCCGCATGATAAGAGCGAAGTGCCCAGTACAATGGCATTGGATGAAATAGAAATCTATTAATTCCACGAAAGAAGTAAAGTAAACAACTGTCCGGAAGCTATCTTTTGCTTTCGGACAGTTTCTTTTGTGCAATTCAATGCAGGCTGTTCCATCCAAGCGCGATATGACACTTTTATGAGGAACCACACAGCCTTTTTCAAATAAATTATGTAATTTTGCCGAATGTTTATAACAACCCTTTAAATCATGAGAAAATATTCATTCTTATTCACACTTTTACTGCTATCGGCAAGCAGTTTTGCCCAAAACAAAGATTTCAGTTATAAGTTTTACGGACAAGTTCGCACCGATCTTTATTACAATAGCCGTGCCAACGAAGAAACTGTGGACGGACTTTTCTATATGTATCCCAAAGACAAAATATATGATACAGACGGAAAAGACCTGAATGCAACAGCCAATGGAAGCTTCTATACCTTGTACACTCGTCTGGGAGTCGACGTTCAAGGCCCTAAACTGGGCAGGGCAAAAACCTCGGTTAAAGTGGAAATGGACTTTCGCGGTTCAGGAACCACTTTCTCTACCGTTCGCCTGCGCCATGCATATTTGAACTTAGACTGGGGAAAACCGTCCTTGCTGTTGGGACAAACCTGGCATCCGCTGTATGGTGACGTCGCTCCGCAAATCCTGAATCTGAATATGGGAGCTCCTTTCCAACCGTTCAGCCGTGCTCCGCAAATACGTTTCCGCTACAAGACAGGTGATATACAGTTGACAGGTGCAGCGATCTGGCAATCTCAATATCTGTCACAAGGCCCTGATGGCAAGAGCCAGAAATACATCAAAGAAAGCTGTATCCCGGAAGTCTATATCGGTGCAGATTACAAAGGTAACAACTGGTTGGTAGGTGCAGGTATTGAAATGGTTTCATTAAAACCCCGTACTCAGTCTGTGGTAGAGGATAAAGTGTATAAAGTAGATGAACGTATCACTTCTCTGTCTTATGAAGTTCACATGAAATATACTTCACCTGTATGGTATATAGCTGCCAAAAGCATATTAGGTTCCAATCTTACACAGGTTTCTATGCTGGGAGGTTATGGCATAAAATCAATAGACCAACGAACAGGTGAACAGGAATATTCCCCCAACCGCAACTCCAGTTCTTGGTTGAACATTGTGTATGGCAAAAAATGGAAACCGGCTGTTTTCTTTGGTTACATGAAAAATTTAGGCACCAGCGATGAGGTTACCAAAATGTATGGCACAGGTACAAATGTAGATCAATTGATCAGTGCCAGTGCCGAACTGACTTATAATGTTCCTCATTGGAAAATCGGTGTGGAATATAATTTCAGTTCTGCATGGTACGGTTCACTAGATAAGTCAGATGGAACAATCATTGATACCCATTCTGTTTCAAACAACAGACTGGTAGCCACCGTGTTGTTTATGTTCTAAGATATAGAATTCACTACAAAAAACAAAATACTAAAAAAGGCAACTCGAAACCGGGTTGCCTTTCTTTTATATAGAGAAGTACCAATTATTCACCTTTGATCGCTGCAACACCCGGAAGAACTTTTCCTTCGATCGCTTCCAACAAAGCACCACCACCGGTAGAGATGTAAGATACTTGGTCAGAATCACCACCACCAATCAATGAGAACGCACCGTTCTTAGTTGCTTTAGCGATAGCTTCGGCGATTGCACGTGAACCGGCAGTAAAGTTATCAAACTCAAATACACCGGCAGGACCGTTCCAAAGAATAGTCTTAGCATCTTCAATAGCTGCAGCAAATGCTTTCTGAGTTTCGGGACCTGCATCCAAGCCTTCCCATCCGTCAGGAATATTATTTGCAGGAACAACCTGAGTATTAGCATCATTAGAGAATGCATCAGCAGCTACACAGTCTGTACCTAATACCAAATTCACACCTTTAGCCTTAGCCTTAGCGATGATATCAAGAGCCAATTCCAATTTATCATCTTCTACGATAGAATTACCAATTTTACCACCCTGAGCTTTAGCAAAAGTATAAGTCATACCACCGCAAAGGATCAAGTTATCCACTTTATCCATCAGATTTTCAATGATACCAATCTTGGTAGATACCTTAGAACCACCCATAATAGCAGTGAACGGACGTTTGATATCTTTCAGGATATTATCAACAGCTTGAACTTCTTTTTCCATCAAATAGCCCAACATCTTGTTGTCTGCATCGAAATAGTCGGCGATAACAGCTGTAGAAGCATGTTTACGGTGAGCAGTACCGAATGCGTCATTGATATAGCAGTCAGCATAAGAAGCCAAAGTCTTGGCAAATTCTTTCTGAGAAGCCCTCATTGCCTTCTTGGCATCTTCGTATGCAGGATCTTCTTTGTCAATGCCAACAGGCTTTCCTTCTTCTTCAGGATAGAAACGCAAGTTTTCCAACAACAGGACTTCACCCGGTTTCAAAGCAGCTGCAGCATCACCGGCTTTTGCGCAATCAGGAGCAAATTGAACAGGTACACCTAATTTTTCAGAAACAGCATCGACAATCTGACTCAATGAATATTTAGCATTTACCTTACCTTTGGGTTTACCCATGTGTGACATGATAATCAAGCTGCCACCATCAGCCAACACTTTTTTCAGTGTAGGAAGAGCACCGCGGATACGAGTATCATCAGTAATTTTACCATTTTCGTCCAAAGGTACATTGAAGTCCACGCGGACAATTGCCTTTTTACCGGCAAAGTTGAATTTGTCAATTGTCATCATAATCTCTTATTTTTGTTTATAGTGTATAAATACAATCTCGCTTATTTTGGGTGTTGCAAAGTTACTAATATTTTTTATTAGCAGTGTGTCAGGGCGGTAATAATTTTATCTGAAATGAAAAAAGAGGGTAAAAACCACTTTTTTTGAGAAAATCGAAAAAAAATCATTTTTCCGCTAGGGTTGTTTCCCACTATCCTGTTCTATATACAAAATGCGGAAAGAATGAAGACAGAATTGCTACATAAATATTTCAGAGGAGAAACCACGGAAAAAGAGGAAAGCCAAATTGTGGAATGGACGGAAAGCAGTGCCGAGAACAAGGAACGCTTTTTGAAAGAACGAATGTTGTTTGATATCACCCTTTTTTCCGATGATTCGAAGATACAGCGGAAGCCGAAAGGACATCTGTATCTGTATCCGCTGATTGCCATTGCCGCCATGTTGGCTATTGTTTTTGTCATGGATTTGCCACATATGCACAAACCCAAGCAGCAATTGTCACAAACCATCCGTATTCCAGCGGGGCAACGTGCGCAGATGGACCTCCCCGATGGTTCGGTAGTATGGTTGAACTCCCAAACTACATTGACTTATGATGAAGATTTCGGTAAAAAAGACCGTAAAGTCACATTAGACGGAGAAGCCTATTTCGAGGTGGCACACAATAAGGAAATTCCTTTTTATGTGCAGACAGAAAACATAAAGGTACAAGTCACCGGAACAAAATTCGATGTATGTTCTTATAAAGGTTCAAACAGCTTTATAGCCAGACTGATAGAAGGTTCCATCAACTTGCTTACCAACAGTGCAAAAGAAGAAAAAACAATTACCAGCCTGACGAAAGGAAAGTATTTCTCGATGGAAAACGGCAAATATAGAACGGGCGAAATGAGCAGCAACAATGCTTTAGCATGGATGCAAGGCATTTATTATTTCGATGATGTTCCGTTTAAAGAATTACTGGACAAGATTGCTCTATATTATAATTATAAGATAACAGTGAAGAATCCTAAAATCTTAGAGAACTACCGTTGTACCGGTAAATTCAAAGATTTGGATGGCATAGAGCATATACTAAAAGTTATACAAAAAGACCATCCGTTCAAATACGATATTGATAACGAACATAACAAGATAACTATAGAATAAAATCACAATAGAAGTTTAACCTTAAAAATTAACCATTATGATTACATAAGAACCTTTGAAAAAAGAATCGGAAAGTACCCCCATACTCCCCGATTCGACAGCTAACAATTGACCTTAATCAAATTTATTAACTTAACACATTACAAAGATATGAGAAAAATTTCTTTGGAAGGGTATTTATGCCCAAAAAGTTTAGGCTTTAAACAAATATTACGAACTATGAAGATTACCTTATTTCTTCTTTTGGCTACTACATTCAGCGCATTTAGCGTAAATGTACACTCTCAAAATGCAAAAGTTAGTTTTGATACCCACACCATGAAGGTAGCTCAATTAATCTCGACCATTGAAACACAGACCAATTATCTGTTTGTCTATAATAAAAAGAATGTGGACCTTAACCGCAAAGTAACTGTTAAAGCCCGTAACAAAGCCGTATCCGAAATTCTGGATGAAGTTTTTTCCGGAACAGGAATCTCTTATGTAATGGAAGGAAAGAATATTGTTCTGACTAAAGAAAGCAACATAGCCCGTGAAGAAGTGAAGCAGCAGAATACAATCACTGTAAAAGGTGTTGTAACGGATATGCAGGGTGAAGCCATTATCGGTGCAAACATACTTCAACAAGGTACTACTAACGGTACTATTACAGATATTGACGGCAACTTTACCCTGGAAGTTCCCACTGATGCACAACTAGCCGTTTCCTACATCGGATATAAAAAAGTCATCATTCCCGTAAACGGAAAAACCAACTTTACCATCAAGATGGAAGACGACGCCCTGAAATTGGAAACTGTTGTAGTAACCGCTATGGGTATTAAAAAGAAAGAAGCTTCTTTGACTTATTCTACACAGCAATTGAATGGTGACGAGCTGAATAAGGTAAAGGATGCGAATATGATTAATTCACTAGCCGGTAAATCCGCCGGTGTACAGATTACAAAGAGTTCATCCGGTCTTGGAGGTTCGGCAAAAGTATCTATCCGTGGTGCGCGTTCAGCATTCGCCAGTGGTAACAACCAACCGTTGTATGTCATTGATGGTGTTCCCATGCTGAATATCACAACAGAATCAACAGCCACCGTTATGGGAGGTGAAAATGACGGTGTCAACCATGACTCTGGTGACGGTATTTCCAATCTGAACCCTGACGACATTGAAAGTATGAGCATATTGAAAGGTGCATCCGCAGCAGCTCTTTACGGCTCACAAGCAGCTAATGGTGTCATTTTAATTACAACAAAATCCGGAAAAGCCGGTATGTCAAGAATTACATTTTCTTCCAACCTGACAGTAGACCATGCTATCAGCCTGCCCCAATTCCAAAACAATTATGGACAAACTGCCGATGGTACCAGCAGCTGGGGTAGCAAAGGGAACCTGACAGACTATGACAATGTTGACAATTGGTTCGGAAACGGGATCACTGCTATCAACTCTTTAACTTTCCAAACAGGCAATGACAAGATGCAAACCTACTTCTCTTATGCTAATACCCGAGGTACAGGTATCGTTGACTCAAACAAACTTCAAAAGCATAATATCACTTTCCGTGAAACAGCCAGTTTTTTCAACGATCGCTTGAAATTGGATGGAAATGCCAGTTTGATGACACAGACTATCCGGAACACTCCTGCCGGAGGCGGTTATTATCTGAATCCGCTAGTTGGTCTGTATTCTTTCCCCCGTGGCGCCGATTTGGCTCCGTATGCTGAAAATTTTGAAGTATTCGACACGGATCGTAATATGAATTTACAGAATTGGTACACAAAGTTACTACAAAAAAGAGAAATGCGGAAAGATATAGTGATAGAATTGAGTTACAAGGGTTTCAGTCGTGCTTCCGATTATTCGTGAAGCCATCGCAATCACCGCTGAAGCCAAATCAGGACGCCGCTACGTTACTTGTCCGTAACCATGCACGGAATGGCGACAAACGGACACGGATAACGAAACAAGGCGTTAAGGATTAGTGAGTTACTGACAACTCACGCAACAAATCCGGTTACGGAAAAAGATTGCGCCGTTCCTCCCCGTTTTGCGTACCGGCGACGGACTCTTCACCAACTAATTTTGAACCTAAAAAAATAAGGACGATGAAGAGTACATTTTCAGTAATCTACTACCTCAAACGTCAGGTAGTGAAAAAGGACGGGACAGTACCCGTCATGGGACGCATCACGGTGGACGGCAGCCAGACGCAGTTCAGTTGCAAAC
>OMCA01001331.1_pt1 | contig 11713 bp, 9 predicted proteins | sample 1673621 | NCBI WGS metagenome assembly OMCA01 (sample SAMEA103958117, study PRJEB25191) | human gut metagenome | biome: human-associated habitat [ENVO:00009003]; feature: intestine environment [ENVO:2100002]; material: feces | place: Germany | collected 2013/2015
TTTAATTTTAATTTATCGGTAAAAATTTACCGAAGTATTGTATATTTAAAATAGCATTTATATTTTATTTATGATACAAAGAAGGTTGAAAGGAATGGGAGTCGCATTAATTACTCCCTTCAATGAAGACGGAAGTGTGGACTATGATTCCCTGATAAAATTAGTTGAATTTCAGGTACAGAACGGTACTGATTTTTTGTGTGTATTAGGTACTACCGCAGAAACTCCGACTCTGACAAATGAAGAAAAGCAGAAGATAAAACGACTCGTCATAGAACGTGTTAATGGACGTATTCCTATATTATTAGGAATAAGCAGTAATTGCACTCAAACCGTGGTCGACACTTTAAAGAACGATGACTTCACAGGGGTAGATGCCGTCCTAGTAGCTGTACCATATTATAATAAGCCCTCGCAAGAAGGCATTTATCAGCACTATAAAGCTATTGCTGAAGCAACTCAACTACCTATAGTATTATATAATGTTCCCGGGCGTACAGGCGTTAATATGACGGCTGAAACAACACTTCGTTTAGCTCGTGATTTCGACAATATTGTAGCAATAAAGGAAGCTTCCGGTAACATTACCCAAATGGATGATATCATTAAAAATAAACCTGCTAATTTTGATGTTATATCAGGTGATGATGGAATTACATTCCCGCTAATAACATTAGGAGCAGTAGGAGTTATTTCTGTAATAGGAAATGCATTTCCTCGTGAGTTTAGCCGTATGACACGTTTGGCACTAGCCGGCGATTATAATAGTGCTTTATCTATTCATCATCAATTTACAGAATTATTCAAATTATTATTTGTTGATGGAAATCCTGCTGGAGTTAAAGCCATGTTAAGCATGATGGGAATGATAAAGAATCGCTTACGCTTACCATTAGTTCCAACACGCATCACGACTTTTGAAGAGATGAGACGTATTTTAAATGAATTGAAAATAAAATGCTAATCTGATTTTATATAAAAAAAATAAGCCTGATAATAGATATCAGGCTTATTTTTTTTATATCTTTACTAACATTTAAGCATAGCTTTTTTATTTTATAATCGGTATTATGTTTAATTATATATTTAAAAACCGTAAGCATCCGCCTATTGGGTGTAAATATACAAAATATAATTTAGTACCTCATTTTATTGGGGTTTTTTTCGTATCTTTGTATTGCCCATTATGAACCTACATTTCGCATCTTCATATCGTGTAATCCGTAAAGTCGGATTCAGAGTGGTTCTCTGTGGGCGCACGATATGAAGATGCGAACTATTTTTATTTACATGTTATTAGATGACCTTAAAATAAAAATATGTAATGATGCTTTAAGTTATATACATCGTAATGACGATTATGTTCGAGAATCAACTTTAGATGATTATCTAGAAAAGATATACAAAGAACAGTATAGTCGCAAGATGTCATATACTATTTTAGATACAATATTAATTAAGAGGTATCAATTGATTGAAAGAATAGGTAATAATATAACGTTAACCCATAAAGGTATTGAGGTTGCATGCAGTACTGATGGCATAAAAGGATATATTGAAGATTTGCGACAGAAAGTTATTGACGATAAAAAAATTGCAAAACTAAAGATAAGAAGCACTACTGCGGCTACCATAGCTTCTGTCGTTGGTGTTATTTCTTTCTTTATAAATATTACATCTGGGAATAACAAAATCAAATATATTTTTTGTTTTATAGGAGCATTTATATTAGGAGTTTTACTATCTGACCCAGCAAAGAACCTAGTAAAACGCTTATTAAAAGAAGAGTGAAGAACTCTTTTATATCTATCATATTACCTTTTTTCATATAACTTATAATTAAGAATAATTCAAAGGTAAAAAGAATATAGAAATCATTGAAGGACAAAAATTATTGATTCCACCTGTTCGGGAGAAACATATCGTACGTTTCTCCTGGTTGGGGTTCTCTGCTAAAAACATCTGTAAGATATTCGAACACATTTATGCCATTTAATTTACAACTTTCAATGATAGTGTAAATAATAGCTCCTCTCCTTGCGCTCTCGTGATTTCCGAAGAAAAGATAATTATTCATTCCGAGTTTGCATGGTCGCATAGCTCTTTCTGCTGCATTGTTATCAGCTTTAAAGAATCCATCATCAAAAATTAACGTAAGAGCCTTAAATTCACGATAGGCATACGATATGGCCTTCCCGATTAAAGTTTCATCGAGAATCTTAGGATTGGATATACTTTTTTCAAGCCAATTCTTGAATTTATGAAATATCGGCACTACATACCTAATTCTATACTCTCTTATTTTATCAGGATGAAATTTTTGTTTTCTGAAAAATCTTTCAAGCCTATATATTTTATCTATAATTCCAAGTGCCTTTTCTGAATTTTCTCTGTCGTTATCTCTACTTTCCAAAAACTTTCTTCTTATATGACTAAGACAAGATAACCTTTGAATTTTATTATTTTCGTTTTCTCCTATAGACTTATACGCCGAATATCCATCTGTTTGAATTGTACCTATATAGCTTTCTAATATGTTACTGATTACATTCCTGCTTCTAGAGCCATCTTCATAAGCAAAGAAAGTCAATTTACTTCTGGTGTTAACAAGCCCCCACATATATTCTTTCTTTGCATGATGGACATCTTCATCAATTACAGAGATTGTCGTTTCGTCTATATTCAAATAGTTACCTTTTAGCACCTCTGACCTGATGGAATAATAAAGTCCTTCAAGAGCATCAATAGCTGTACCACACCAGTCATATAAAGTTGAACGCGCGATTTTAGCTCCGGCATTTACAAACATATTTAACTGGCGATGTATAGGTAAATGATATAGAAATTTATTAGTAAGGATACCAGCCATCAATGACGGATCTGCGTGCCTTCTGTAAAATTCTTCTGGAGTATAAGGAAGTTTAGGCATAATTAAATGCCCGTCTTTTGCATAAATCCTTCTGTCATAGATTACTTTTACAATTTTCGCCGGAATCATATATAAGCGGAATGATTTTTCAGAGCGAACAAATTTTGCTCCTATCAATTCTTCAGCATCCGGTTCAAGTATTTCTATTTTCTCTTCTATATCGTCGTATGTACGTCTTTCTGGACGTTTATACGCTTTACGAGGATTCGACTTTTTATCCGGTTTTTCTTCAATCTTTTCTTTAGGATAAGTTCCCTTGGAACTTAGTTTTTCACCATTATACTTCCTTTCTGAGTTCTCTGAGTGAGATTTTTCGCTTTTTGACCCATATAATCTCTTATTGAGTAGATTTATAGTATCACGAAGTTCTTTCACAAGATTTTCATACGAACAGATATTCTTTTCCAGTGATTCGATTTTTTCGATAAGGCTGGAAATAAGTTGATTGAGACCTTCAATTTGAGAGTCTTTATTTTTTATTTGTTCTACAAGGAAATCGTTTAAATGGTTTCTTTTCATGCACTAAAAATAGACTTTATATATTAATGCACAAAATGAGACAAATTTGACATACATACTAAAACACCCAAAAATTTCCATATAAGGAAATTTTTAATCAAAAAATTTCCTTATATGGAAAATAAAAGGCTACAAATTTGTTTCCATTCTAAATAATAATTGTTTTTTCTAGGATTATAATAAGGGGTAAATCTTTTTTTATTATATAGCTTAACTGTATAAAGTATAAACTTATCTTCATCCCATCTTAATATCTTTATCTGCTTCTTATTTCTTCCCATAAATATAAATACCTCATTAGAAAACGGATCACGCATTAGATTACTTCGTATAAATCCACAAAGACTGTCTATGCCCTTCTGCATGTTTACATATTCTGGACAGAAATAGAATTTCATATCTTTATTCAATCCCAGTACAGTTTCCTTCATACATAATCGCTATTAATACTAATCCTTTGATTGTAATGCGCGGTATATTAACAGTCATACCACTTGGGAAAGTAAGTTTGGCACCTTTTATAATAGTTCCAGGTTTAGGGAGTTCCAGGTCAACATTGAAACTAGGATGTTCATTAGGGAAATGTAGAGGTGAGTTGTTTTCTACAAATTCTATTGGAAATATTTTTTGAGCATTTGAAGAAAAAGACGGATTTTCACTTGAAAAAAGTTTCCTTTCTTGCTTATACTGGATTGTCGTAGAATTCTCAACGTACTTTGCTCCATATAATTTTTCCCATTGGTTAATCCAGTCAGAAAAATCCCAATAAGGAACTTGGTGAAGTTTGCAAAACTTTTCAAGTGTCATTCCACTCTTCAAATATCGTGCATAAAGAACCTGAGCTTCTGAGTGTGATAATGCCATAAATTTTTTATCCTTCCAATATTTAATTATTTCCTATACTTTTGTGAAGGACAAAGATATTATGGATAAAATGTTTAATAAAGATGAGGAAATCGGATGCTTACTAAAAACCTTCTATTCCATCCTACAACTTTATTATATAGATTATTGAATAAAAAAAGGCCACCCCAATTTCTTGAGGCAGCCCCTATCGTAAAAAGAATAAAACTTCAAATTACATAGTCAATTCCTTTTCCAAAGCATCATATTCAGCCTTATTCAATTTCCAATATATATTCAACAAATATTGTCCCCATAATTGTCTATTGTCTGGCTTAAGTTCTTTAGCTTTTTCGTAGTTAGGTCTTGCTTTTTCGTAATATTCCTTGATCTTAGCTTCATTTGCAGCGTACTTCGGATCATCCATAGAAATCTTACTGTTTTCTTCTACAATAACTTGTGCTGGGAAGAAATAGCAATCACCAATCTTAGAATATGCTTCAGCTACGAAATCAGAGTTCTTTGCAATGATAGAGTTAAATGTAGCAATAGCTGCATCATAATCTTTCTTTTCGTACTGCAAAACACCCTTTACATACAAGAAGTACGGAGTTTCATTCTTTGCCAAAACCTGATCGATTTCAGTTAATCCATCATCAATTCTACCTTTCTGGATATAATAGTCCATCAAGTTACCAATGAAATATTCCTGAGATGGGAATCTTTCTGTACCTTCCTTGATAGTAGCTAACCATTGAGTTGAATCAGGATTTTCACCTTTACCATAAGCTTCAGCCAAGCACATCAAAGCTCTATAGCCTTCTTCTTTGTGAGATTTACCTACAGTTGCATATTTAACAACTGCATCCTTATCATTCAAAGAGTTTGCAGCCAACGCAGCATAACATGCGATTAGCGGAGTCAATGTATCATTCTTTACTGCATCTTCTTCTTCAAACATCGGATTTTCTGCTGCATCAACATACAAGCCAAAGAATTTCAAAGCATTAGCATAATTTCCTGAGTTGTAAGCATCAGAACCACCATTAGTCAAGTTAGGACGAACTGTAGCCAATGTCTTTGATAATTTCTTTCTCAATTTAGGCTTCTTCAATTCTCCACTCTTTACTTTTGCCTGTTCTACTTCATCGCACTTTGTATAATATTCGAACATTTTAACCAAACTGTTATACAATTTTGATGTATCAGCCTGACCACCCGGCAAATAAAGCTTCATGTTTTCTTCATCGTAGATTGCCTTCTGGAAATCACCAGCCAATTTCCATGTTTCAGGATCATTGGCAGTTGAAGGATCAACCAAAGCTGGTTCAATTATCTGCGCAGCCTTTACAGGATCACTTTTTGCAGATTTAGCTTCCTTTACAACACTTTCCTGTGCTGATACAGCACATGCTGTAAGGAATAAAGCTGTAGTAAACAATACTTTTTTCATAACTGTTTTTGATTTAGTAATACAAATATATTCAATTTATTTTATTCTTGCTTTTCGTCGGCAGAACCTTCTTCATTAAAAGGTATACCATCTACAGAAACAGAGTCTTCATTATCTACATTCTCCTCTTCCGATTCAGATGTTACCTTACAAACAGAACCAATCTGATCATTACGCTTTTCAAGGTCAATCAGACGAACTCCCTGAGTTGCACGTCCCATAATGCGAACACTTGCTACATGCAAACGGATAGTTATTCCCGATTTATTGATAATCATCAAATCGTTTTCATCTGTTACAGACTTGATTGCAACCAGTTTTCCTGTCTTTTCGGTAATGCTTAAAGTCTTAACACCTTTACCACCGCGATTAGTTTTACGATAGTCTTCAATATCAGAACGTTTTCCGTATCCATTCTCAGAAATAACCATAATAGTTTCTTCCTGCGGATTTTTAATACAGATCATGCCAATTACTTCATCTGTACCGTCTTCATCGAGTGTAATACCACGAACTCCGGTTGCTGTACGTCCCATCTCGCGAACTGCACTTTCATGGAAACGAATAGCACGTCCGTTACGATTAGCAATGACAATCTCATTGTTTCCATTAGTCATACGTACTTCAATTACGCGGTCATCTTCGCGAATTGTTATAGCATTTACACCATTCTGACGCGGACGAGAATACTGTTCAAGCAATGTTTTCTTGATTACTCCATTCTTTGTGCAGAACAATACATAATGACTATTGATAAATTCTGTATCATTCAGATTCTTAACACGCAGATATGCAGTAACAACATCATCAGAATCAATATTCAGCAGATTTTGTATAGCCCGACCTTTCGATGTCTTGTTTCCTTCAGGTATTTCATATACTTTCAGCCAGTAGCACTTACCTTTCTGAGTAAAGAACATCATGGTATTATGCATTGTAGCCGGATAAATATGTTCGATAAAGTCTTCGTCACGAGTTTCACTACCCTTCGACCCTACTCCACCACGGTGCTGTGCACGGAATTCAGACAACGGAGTACGTTTGATATATCCCAAATGAGAAATAGTTATCACCATTTCATCATCGGCATAGAAATCTTCCGGATTGAATTCTTCCGAAGCATATACAATTTCAGAACGTCGCTGATCACCATATTTTTCCTTCACTTCGATAAGTTCATCCTTGATAACCTTTTTACAAAGTTCTTCATTAGTCAGAATTTCTTCAAAGTAGGCAATCTGTTTCATCAGTTCTTCATATTCAGCATGCAACTGATCTTGCAGAAGTCCTGTAAGCTGACGAAGGCGCATTTCTACAATAGCACGCGACTGGACTTCTGTCAACTGGAAGCGATCCATCAAATTTGTGATAGCCTCATTCGGAGTCTTGGCAGCACGTATGATGCGAATTACTTCATCGATATTATCAGAAGCAATTATCAGTCCTTCCAATATATGAGCACGTTCCTTAGCCTTGCGCAAATCGAACTGAGTACGACGAATCACTACTTCATGACGATGCTCAACAAACAAGCGAATCAAGTCTTTCAGATTCAGCAACTTCGGACGACCATGTACCAAGGCAATGTTATTTACGCCGAAAGATGTTTGCAAAGCTGTCATTTTGAACAGCTTGTTCAATACAACGCTGGCATTCGCATCACGTTTTACATCAATTACAATGCGCATACCTTCACGGTCGGACTCATCGTTCACATACGAGATACCTTCTATTTTCTTGTCATTTACCAAAGCTGCTATATTCTCTATCAGCTCCTTCTTATTTACATTATAAGGAATCTCGTTAACGATAATCTTATCGTGTGTAGGATGTGATTCGATTTCCGTCTTGGCACGCATTACCACACGTCCACGCCCGGTTTCATAAGCATCACGCACACCACTTATGCCATATATATACCCCCCTGTAGGAAAATCCGGGGCCTTTACATATTGCATTAATCCCTCAATATCAATATCATTATTATCAATATAGGCGATACAAGCATCTATCACTTCCGAAAGATTATGAGTCGGCATATTAGTTGCCATACCTACCGCAATACCAGACGCTCCGTTTACCAATAAATTCGGGATTCGAGTCGGCATAACAGTAGGCTCTTGCAATGTATCATCAAAGTTATTTTGAAAATCAACAGTTTCTTTATACAAGTCCTGCATCATTTCCTCACCTACTTTTTTCAATCTTGCTTCAGTATAACGCATAGCAGCTGCACTATCACCGTCCACTGAACCAAAGTTACCCTGACCATCAACCAACGGATATCTCATTGCCCAATCTTGAGCCATTCTAACGAGAGCGCCATATACAGATGAATCACCGTGAGGGTGATACTTTCCTAAAACTTCACCTACTATTCTTGCTGATTTCTTATAAGCTTTATCCGAGGTGTTCCCCAGTTCCATCATTCCGTAAAGTATACGTCTGTGAACGGGTTTCAAACCATCTCGTACATCAGGGAGGGCGCGTGCCACGATTACCGACATAGAATAATCAATGTACGACGACTTCATTTCCTCTTCGATGTTAATCTTTATAATTCTGTCTTGTTCTAGCATTTAAACAAATATTAATTATACATCTTTTTGGTTTACCAAAAACCACGCTAAAGTACTACTTTTATACGACATACGAAACAAAACCCATAAAAAAGTTAAGTCCATTAAATGTTTTTACTTATATAAGTAAAAAGTATCCCTATACCTTATTCTATAGTATATAGTGATTATCACTCCCACTTCTCATTTACTTTGTGAATAGTTTGCTATAACCCTTATTTTTGTTTAATCCATTTAGTCTGTCAAAGCTTGGCATACATTTTGTTATGCTAATATAAATAAGAAAACAATGGTATGCATTGTTATTATGTGTATCTTTGCACACTGGGAAATAAACACTATACTTTAGGAGGACGATAAATTTATGAACAATCAATTTACACAAAGAGTGTCCGATATCATCATGTATAGCAAGGAAGAAGCCAACAGGCTGCGGAATAGCTATATTGGTCCCGAACACTTGTTGTTGGGACTGATACGTGAAGGTGAAGGAAAAGCTATCGAGATCTTATTTAATTTACAAATAAACTTACAGGACATAAAAAATCAGTTGGAGACCATTGTGAAAAACAATGTGGAAAATGACACCACCTATGACGAGAATATTAGCTTTAATGACAAAGCATCCAAAGTGTTAAAGTTATGTATTCTGGAAGCTAAGTTATTGAGAAACATTGCAGCTGACTCCGAACATATTTTATTAGCAATTATGAAGGTCAAGGATAATACAGCTTTCCACGTCTTGGAAAGCAATGGCGTAACATACGAAAAAATTAAACTCACTTTACAGCCAGATCCCCATGCAGGTCTGGGGTTCAGTGAGGACGAGGATGAAGACGAAGATATACGTCAGAATCCAAGTAGCAATAAATCAAATGCAGCACAACAACAGGCACGTCCGGCACAAAAAAAGCCAGCTAATGACACTCCTGTACTCGACAATTTTGGCACAGATATGACAAGAGCTGCCGAAGAAGGAAAACTGGATCCTGTAGTTGGCCGGGTGAAGGAAATAGAGCGACTGGCACAAATATTGAGCCGCCGCAAGAAGAACAACCCTATTTTGATTGGCGAACCGGGAGTCGGCAAATCTGCCATTGTTGAGGGACTTGCATTACGGATTGTGGAAAAGAAAGTATCACGTATTTTATTTGATAAACGCGTGATAGCTCTTGATATGACTGCCGTTGTCGCAGGCACTAAATATCGTGGACAATTCGAGGAACGTATTCGTTCCATTTTGAACGAGTTGAAGAAGAATCCTAACATCATTCTTTTCATCGATGAAATCCACACTATTGTGGGAGCAGGTTCTGCAGCAGGCTCAATGGATGCAGCCAATATGTTGAAACCTGCATTGGCCAGAGGTGAGATTCAATGCATCGGAGCGACGACATTGGACGAATACCGCCAAAATATTGAAAAAGACGGTGCATTGGAACGCCGGTTCCAAAAGGTTATTGTAGAACCAACAACTGCAGAAGAAACACTTCAGATTTTGAAAAATATCAAAGATAAATACGAGGATCATCATAATGTGAACTATACAGATGCGGCCCTTGAAGCCTGTGTAAAACTGACAGACCAATATATCACAGACCGTAACTTCCCTGATAAAGCGATAGATGCTTTAGATGAAGCCGGTTCGCGCGTACATCTTACTAATATCACTGCTCCCAAAGAAATTGAAGAACAGGAAAAACTGATTGATGAGATGAAATCTCTTAAAAATGAAGCTGTCAGGTTACAAAATTTCGAACTAGCCGCCAGTTATCGTGACAAAGAGAAAGAATATACGAACCAGCTTGATACTCTGAAGGAAGAATGGGAAAAAAGCCTGAAGGAAAATCGGGAAACGGTAGATGACGAACAAATAGCCGAAGTCGTTTCCATGATGTCAGGCGTACCTGTGCAAAGAATGGCACAGGCTGAAGGAATGAAATTATTAGGAATGAAAGACGATCTGCTTTCTAAAGTTATCGGTCAAGACAAAGCAATCGCCACACTGGTAAAAGCTATTCAAAGAAGCCGTGTAGGTCTGAAAGATCCTAATAAACCGATTGGTACATTCATGTTTCTAGGTCCGACAGGTGTCGGCAAGACTCATCTGGCTAAGGAGTTAGCGAAACTAATGTTCGGTTCGGCAGATGCACTTATCCGCATTGACATGAGTGAATATATGGAAAAATTCACCGTATCCCGTCTGGTAGGAGCACCTCCTGGATATGTAGGTTATGAAGAAGGCGGACAGCTGACGGAGAAAGTAAGACGTAAACCCTACTCCATCGTTTTATTGGATGAAATTGAAAAAGCGCATCCCGATGTATTCAACATACTGTTGCAAGTGATGGATGAAGGTCGGTTGACTGACAGTTATGGCAGAACTGTAGACTTTAAAAATACCATAGTTATCATGACATCCAATATTGGAACCCGCCAACTTAAAGAATTCGGAAAAGGAATCGGATTTGCCGCCCAAATCCGTACAGATGACAAAGAATACTCGCGCAGCGTGATTACAAAAGCTTTGAATAAGTCTTTTGCGCCCGAATTCATCAATCGTCTGGACGAAATAATAACTTTCGACCAACTCGACCTGAATGCACTGACTCGGATTATCGATATCGAACTTAATGGTCTTTACAGTCGTGTGGAACACATTGGTTATAAGCTTGTTATCGACGAAGATGCCAAAAAGTTTGTAGCCACCAAAGGTTACGATGTACAGTTCGGAGCACGCCCATTAAAACGTGCCATCCAAAACAATTTGGAGGATGGAATCTCCGAGCTGATACTTGGATCAGAAATGGCGGCTGGTGACACGATCAAGGTAAGCTATGACAAAGAAAAAGACATCATTGTCATGACTGTGGAAAAGTAAAGAGTCCAAAGTTCTTCAAAAAATAACAGACAAAATGTCAGATATCATTGTATCTGGCATTTTTTTTGCACCAAAGCTTACAATTACAAATAACAATAACTTAAAACATTAATAATATGCAAAAAGGAAACATTGGGGTAACTACCGAGAATATTTTCCCCATCATTAAAAAGTTCTTATATAGTGACCATGAAATATTTCTTCGTGAATTGGTATCTAATGCAGTAGATGCTACCCAAAAGCTCAAGACTCTTGCCTCCAAAGGGGAGTTTAAAGGAGAAATGGGCGACCTCACTGTCAAAGTAAGTTTAAATGCAGATACTATCACTATCTCCGATCGTGGTATCGGATTAACTGCTGAAGAAATAGAAAAGTATATTAATCAAATTGCTTTTTCTGGCGCCAATGATTTTCTTGAAAAATACAAAGATGACGCCAATGCCATTATCGGTCACTTCGGACTAGGTTTCTACTCCGCATTTATGGTGGCAAAAAAAGTGGAAATCATC
>OMCA01001338.1_pt1 | contig 11672 bp, 7 predicted proteins | sample 1673621 | NCBI WGS metagenome assembly OMCA01 (sample SAMEA103958117, study PRJEB25191) | human gut metagenome | biome: human-associated habitat [ENVO:00009003]; feature: intestine environment [ENVO:2100002]; material: feces | place: Germany | collected 2013/2015
CGATCAATACTTAGCAACTCATTTACGGCATCGAAGCCTTCGTCAACGATACGTTGAGGAATAGCTTTCAGGGTATCTTCTTCCCGTTGCAATGCCTCTTCTGTTTCGGGAACTTGTATCAGGGAGGCAGCAAATATCTGTCTATTGATTTCCAAAACCTGTTCCAGATTCCAACGGTTTACAAGACGTTTGCGAATATACAGGATGTAATATCCCAAAAGCAACATAGCTATAAGTCCGATAAACAGGATAACCCCCACCATCTTATTATTGGTGGAACGTTCCAGTTGACGACAATATTCCTCCAAAGACTGATCTTCACCCAGCAATTTGTACAAAGTCGTATAAGCGGCATTATTATAACTGTATGCATCCCATTGTTTCAACGCAAGAAAAGCGACAGCCGCCTCATTCCGGATATCCAGAATGACATGAAAGTCCGAATTGAAAAGATCATTCCACCAGGATAACTCCCCCGGCTCCCCTTCTCCTCTCAATGACATATAGCGCTGCGGTTCTTGGGCATACCTTTTATAATGCGCATTCAGGCAAGACATGGCAGAGTCTACATATTCCAAAGCCTGTTCAAAATTTCCTTCCACATTACTATAATAGGCATCATTGGCATAGTCTGACGCCTCATTCAACAGAGCTTCAAACTCATTTTCCGCAGCTAATGACAAAGAATCCTGAGCCGTTTGCGCATAGATTTCATCCGGTTGCATCACCGCTTCCTCCACTGCTTTATTGCACGAACTCATGCCTATAGAAAAGAATATGCACAGAAATACCATCAAAGTTTTACGCACTCCTGTAGGCAAACGGAAATAAAAACGACTGCCCTTCCCTAAAGTACTTTCTACATTGAACAAACAGACTCTGAATACTTCGTTCGTCTTCCGGTATTTCTCAATGATACCTTTACAATTCATCAGACCGAAGCCGCTCCCTTTGTTTTTCAGCAGTTCTTCCCGGTCGGCAGCATCCAGTATGCCTATTTCCTGCGAATTATACAATTTCTCACCGACAATACGCGTCACATCTTCTTCAGAAAGACCATAACCGTTATCTTCTACTGAGATTTCCACATATTCTTCTGTCGGATTTGCATAGACCTTTACCTTACCTCCCTTTGGAGTATATTTACGGGCATTTTCTGCAAGCGTGTTTATCATAAACAACGTCAACGCCTTGTCAGCTTTCACATAAGTATCCGTTGGTGTCACTTCCAGTTGTTGCTGTTTCATCTCGAAGGCACGACTTCCTTTCCGTATCAGATCGAAAAGCTCGTTCAACCCGAATGTTTCTATATTCAAGCTCAGGCTACCCTGTTTCATTTTAATCCATAAAGCAAGGATATCATTGTATTCATTGATGGTTGTCACCAATTCGTCCATATATTGATACTTCTCGGCTTTGATGTGTTCGTCATGGATAAAACCCTTTTCCGTCAGTTTATGCACTTCATTAATAATACGGTCTATGTACGGATGAATACCGTTCACAATGGCCATACACGCTTTCTTTATAAGATTCTGACGTTTATTTCCGGCTATATGCTGTTCGTACACGTACCGTTCTTTTTCCAACCGGCGGCGTTCGTCACCCAACGAAATGGAAGTCATGCCATTATCAAGCGCCCATGTAATATAAGGAGCAATCACATGTAGTATTGCTTTCTCATCCTTCGTAAGACGTTTGGGTAATACCAACTGCCCATCTTCTATTCGAATGTCTTTTACATTGAAAAGTTCCTCTATATCTGTCTGCACAGCAGAAAGAATGGCATCTACAATTTCTTCTTCCGTCTGCGCATCCGTGGGAATAGAAGCGGTTATTTTCTGACAAATGTCCAACATCTGCCTTAAACGGTGCAAATGGACATGATTACGTTCTTTAGACCGCTTATTGAATATCCAAAAAAATAAAACCACCAGTATAAAACCGACAATCACGAAGAAGAGTAAAATATTGAGTTGCCGGGCTTCACTTTCCAAAGCCTGATAACGGCTTTCCAACTCCTTATCTTGCCGGGTATCTTCCAGAATATCCAGATAAATATTGCGATTATAATCGGAGTGTTGCTTCATTTCCAGTCCGGCATACGTAACACTCAGTTGTTCGCGAATACGTGAAATCCATTCCGGAACGGTTCTTAACTTACGCTCTATCCATGCTTTTTCTGAAGAAATGGTATCCCGTATATCATAGGTTTTCAACCAATCCAAGCTATCGTGGCAATCATAAAAACGGCGATGATGGCTGTTCACACACTCCAAGGCAAGCGTCAATGTATCCAATGCTTCGGCGTAGTTATCATGCGCATTCAAATATTTACCAATAGAAACATAGGCACCGGCAATCTGATACACATCATTATATTGCTTGAATTTCTTCAAAGCCAATTGTCCTAAACGCATGGGCAACAAAGAATCCACGGGAACATCAAACTGTTTCAATGCATGAGAACGCCTGACCTGGAAAAAGTCATAATTATCGGGAGATGCCATCAGGTTAGCAAGTCCCTGTACTCCATTACCTTCAAAATACAAGTATCCTCCGCGGGATGCCATTTTCCAAGTTGTATACAGTTCGTCGAATTCACGCAAACGACGTTCATCCGCCGTTTCACCATCACAAAGTGCTGCCGATCCTTTTATATAATGATAATACAGTAACTGGTTCGTATCCGCTACAAGTTCTTCCTGCGGATATATTTCGTTGATGGAAGCCACCGCTTCCGGACGTTGTTGCAAATAGTAGTAATAAACTGCGGAAACGATATAAAATTCGGAGCGTGCATAGTTCAGTCTCAACCGTTCGTGCTTATCTACGAAAAGTTTGTTATCTTCATCTATTCGTTTCATGCGGCGGAGGGCACTGTTCCGATAGTCATAAAATTCTTTGTTCATGGCCGTCCGCTGATAGATTTTCATCAATCCGATATCGGCAACCAGCAATTCCAGTTCATTTTTCGTGAGACTATACACATCTTTATGAAACTTCTCCGCTTTCTCAAAATCCATGCGCATAAAAGCACAAAAACCCAGATTATTGGATGCTTCCGCTTTCCCTTGACTATACAGATTCACTTTTCCATAAGCTTGTGTGGCAGCATGACAAGAAGAGTCCAGGTCTTTATACCGATAAGAATAAGCCACTTGGTTGAGCGAATCGATAAGATGTACTTCCTTGGTGGGAGCAGTACCCACACAAGAAATCATTACTATGCAAAAACACAGTAAGCCCACCAATCGTATATGAGGAAACCGTTTCACTTAGCAAAGCTACAAATAAATCCGGGAAAGAAAAAAGATTTTTCTACAATAAGTCTTGTAGAATGTAGCGGGAAATTCATAACTTTGCAGCCGTATTAAACAAATAGGTAACATCTATTACAAAATGAGCGAAAAAGCACCCGTAATGGTATTCTCCGGAACTAACTCGAGATACCTTGCAGAGAAAATCTGCGCAAGCCTTGATTGCCCTCTGGGAAAGATGAACATCACCCACTTTGCTGATGGTGAGTTTGCTGTTTCCTATGAAGAGTCAATTCGTGGCGCACATGTATTCCTGGTTCAATCCACCTTCCCTAATTCCGACAATTTAATGGAACTTCTGCTGATGATCGACGCTGCTAAAAGAGCGTCTGCTAAAAGCGTTGTTGCAGTCATTCCATATTTCGGTTGGGCACGACAGGACAGAAAAGACAAACCTCGCGTTTCTATCGGCGCAAAGTTAGTAGCCGATTTACTTTCAGTAGCAGGTATCGATCGTTTGATTACGATGGATCTCCATGCTGATCAAATCCAAGGTTTCTTCAACATTCCGGTAGATCACTTGTATGCTTCGGCAGTGTTCCTCCCCTATATTGAGTCCTTGAAATTGAAAGATCTTGTAATCGCTACGCCGGATGTGGGTGGTTCCAAACGTGCCAGCACATTCTCAAAGTATTTGGGAGTTCCCCTGGTATTGTGCAACAAATCACGTGAGAAAGCAAACGAAGTTGCATCCATGCAGATTATCGGTGATGTAACCGATAAGAATGTAGTATTGGTAGATGACATCGTAGATACAGCCGGTACTATCACCAAAGCAGCTAACATTATGTTGGATGCCGGTGCTAAATCAGTACGCGCTATTGCAAGCCACTGTGTAATGTCTGACCCGGCGTCTTTCCGTGTACAGGAATCCAGTCTGACCGAAATCGTATTTACCGATAGTATCCCCTACTCTAAGAAATGCGCGAAAGTGAAACAACTCAGTATTGCTGATATGTTTGCAGAAACCATCAAGAGAGTGGTGAATAATGAGTCTATCAGTTCACAATACATTATCTAAATTGCCTTTGGCAATTTAGAAATTAAAAATTAAAAATTAAAGGCTGCGCGATGTTACATTAACTGCGCAGCCTTTAATTTTTAATTTTTAATTTAATTCCAGTCTTCCCATTTTATACGTGCCCTTTTTTATTACTTTTCCGTTTTTATCCGTTTCAACAAAAGGACCGTGTTTTTTGCCTTGCTTGAAGAAGCCTTCGTAACGATTACCGTTTTTATCCTCTTGTATACCGTTACCTTCTTCCATACCATTCACAAAACCACCTTTATACTTAGTTCCGTCTGTCATAATCAGGGTTCCCTGACCATTGAACTGGTTGTTTTTCCATTCGCCTTCGTAGGAATCACCTACATTCCATTTATACGTTCCACGGCCGTCACGTTGGTTATCTTTCCAGTCGCCGTCATAGACCGCACCACTTGCCCAAGTAAACACACCTTTTCCGTGTTGCATGCCGTCTTTGAAGTTTCCTACATATTTATTGCCGTTGGCGTGATAATAGATACCGGCTCCGGTACGTTCACCTTGCACATACGCACCTTCATAGCGGTCGCCGGTGTGGAAGAAGTAAATACCTTTGCCATGTTGCATATCATCTTTCCAGTCGCCTACATATTTATCTCCGTTGGCATATTCGAAAGTTCCTTTTCCATCACGCACATCGTTCTTCCAGTCACCTTCGTATTTACAGCCGTCATTCCAGACAAAAGTACCTTTACCCTCTTTCTTATCATTCTTCCAGGAACCTTCATATTTGGAACCGTTTTTCCAGGTGTATGTACCTTGACCTTCACGTTTATCATTTACCCAGTCTCCTTCGTAAATGTCACCGGTATAGTAGTACATTGTACCTTTGCCTTGCTGATAATCCTGAAACCACATGCCGTCATAACGGTTGTTGTTCATGAAATAGTAGATACCCTTACCGTGTTGCTGGTCCTGAAACCATTGTCCTTCGTACTTTTCGCCGTCAGGAAATGTATAAGTACCATATCCTTCACGTTTTCCTTTCACATATTCACCTTCGTAGACATTGCCATTCTTGAACACCGTCTTACCCTTTCCGTTGGGTTTACGTCCTTTCATTTCACCCGTATATACGGAACCGTCTTTGAAGGTATGAGTTCCTATCTTTATTTCAGAAGAGAAAGTTGTTTTTACTTTGTCGAAGAAACCGGATTTCTTTTCCTGGGCCGTCGCCCCGCCTTGGGACATGAATACCAGAATGAGTGCAGTATATAGATATTTCATTGAAAATTATAAATTAGCGATTTTAATAATAAGACGTGTAAACGCAGCAACTTGTTACACGTCCTATATAGTATTTGCACAAAGATACAATTAATCTGCTAAAAGGAAGGGGTATCACACCTTTTTTATGACATTTTTTTGCCGGATACAATTTCTTTTAATGTCTCTTTGCACAAATAGCGTGAGGCAAGTTCGCGTATCTCGGCAGGAGTAATTGTCTTCACTGCTTCTACGGCATCCCTCACATACGAGTCCGGGAGACCGGAAGTATGAATAAAGATCCAGGCATCCGCCAGTGAGAAGGCAGACTCATAGCTGCGACACATATCACCCAACATATAGTTCCTCACCATGGCAAGTTCTTCGGCAGGTACGAGGTCATTTTGCAGGCGATCTATTTCATGGTAAACTTCTTTGATAAGCGGCTCTACAAATTCATTGGCAGTCTCTGCATTGACAACCAACAATCCACTATCGGGATAAGGCATGATACCGGCAGATATACCATACGTATATCCTTTATCTTCACGAATATTAGACATCAAACGGCTACCGAAATACCCTCCGAACAAGGTAACCAGAACGCGAACTTTCAAATAGTCAGGATGGCGTCGATCCAAAGAAAGCATTCCCATGCGAACAGCACTTTGCATTGCATCGGCACGCTCGGTAAAAATACGTTTCTCAGAAGAAGTTACCGGAACATAAGACCGTTTTTCCGGTTTGCGGAAATCTTTACCGAAAGGTTCACTTCCAAAAAGAGTTTCAATACGACGGATAGCGTCTTCGCTGACCTTCCCAGCAAGATAGATACTGCAATTTCCGGAATGATAATATCGGTCGTAAAACGATTGCAAGACAGAAGGGTTAATCAAATGATAATCTTCCTTCTGCACTAATTGCCCGCACGGATGCGTATCGCCATATACGGCATTTATCAAAGTGCGATGGGCCAGAAAGTCCACCTTGGAGCTGTTCACAAGAAATTGCTGGATATTGCTGTCGATAATCACTCCCAACTCTTTTTCAGGGAAAAGAGGTTCTTTTACGATAGATTCAAAAATATCTAAAGTTTCCGGCAGATATTTATTCAAAGAATAAAGGGTGATATAAGCATACTCGGACGAGCTGGAAAGCTCCAACCAAGCACCATAGTAATCCAATTTTTCGGCAATGGCTGCGGCCGAATAACGCCGGGTACCTTCGCGCAGCATCCGGTTGGTAAACAAAGCCTGCAAGCGTTGGTTCTGCTGCCAGCGTCCACCCTCTATCAACAGGTCAATTCGGACTACTTCATTATCCCCGGCATTGAGTATATATAAAGGTATGCCATTTTTCATCACCCGACATTCAGGAGATGGCACTGCCAGTTGTTCCGGCTCACAAATACGGGGCTGGATAGTTCTGTCTAACATATTTTCAAGAATTCTTCAGCCTTTTCCAAATCCTGGGGAGTATCAATGCCGATGGTCTCTACTTCGGTAATACCGGCTTTAATGGTATAACCATTCTCCAGCCAACGAAGTTGTTCCAGCGATTCTGCCAGTTCCAGCGAAGATTGCGGCAACGAAGTAATCTCTTTTAAAACTTCAGCACGATAGGCGTATAATCCTATATGCTTATAATAAGTGTGATTTTTCAGCCAATCTTGTTTTTCCGCATTTCGCTGATAAGGAATAATGGAGCGGCTGAAATAGAGTGCATTCATGTTCTTATTCAGCACTACTTTCGGAGAATTGATATTCTCCAAAGCTTCAAATCCATTCTCAGGAGTAAAAGGTTTCACCAGTGTAGCAATCTGGGTCGTAATGTCGTCGAAGCAAGCTTTTACAGTTTCCAGTTGGGAGGGTTGAATAAAAGGCTCGTCACCCTGAATGTTGACTACGACATCAAAGTCTCCCCCTATTTTAGTATATGCTTCATAGCAACGATCCGTACCGCTTTTATGATTAACGGAAGTCATCACTACTTTGCCTCCGAAAGCTTTTACAGCTTCTTCGATCCGTTCGTCATCTGTGGCCACATAAGCATCATCCAGAATACCTGCCACTTGTTCATATACTCGCTGTATTACAGTTTTACCTCCCAGCATGGCCAGCGGTTTTGCAGGAAAACGCGTGGATGCGTAACGGGCGGGAATGATTCCTAAAAACTTCAACATATTTATATTTACGATTTTATAGATACGCGGACGACACGGATTAGACGGACGAACGCGGATTTTAATTTATTATATAGTATAACACAACTTTTTAGATCCGCGTTCGTCCGCTTTATCCGCGTCGTCCGCGTACCCATTTTAAATTACTCTATTTCTTTCAATCCCCGGCAAATATAGTCCCTTTTTAAATCGTCGGGTTTATAGACTGTATCATCACATGATAATAAGTCCAGATCCAACCGGACTATTTCTTGCTTTTTCTCTTCAGGCATCCGCCCCGCTTCCCGTTCAATAGCTTTCAAACAAGAAGTTATTTCCGCCGCATCGCTACTGGAAATAAAACGTGCCACCTGATTGGAAAATAAGGATGAACGCCGGAAATAAAGCGGTTTAGTCTCTTCTTCCGTAGAAAAACGAATACCAGGAAACAGTTCTTTCAACCGCTTCCGCGCCAACGAAAGATTCTCTTTCTGTTGCTCGTTACTACCGATGCTGATTGTATAAACCACTTTCGAAATCAAGAATTTAGACCGACACTTGAACTTTAATCAAAGAAGTCATCCAAACCAGTTTCTGATGCCGATTCAAAATTAACGTCCCCATTATCCTTACAAGGATCGAAACCTTCCGGAAGTTGGAATGTCTCATTTTCATCATATCCCAGTGTCTTGTCTCCAAGCACTTTTACCATATATTTAGACCAGATAGGCAATGCCATAGAAGCACCTTGCCCATGCAGCATAGTATCGAAATGAATATCGCGCTCTTCTCCACCAACCCAGCATCCGGATACCAGTGAAGGAGTAAAGCCCATAAACCAACCATCTGCATTATAGTTAGTTGTTCCGGTCTTACCACCCATATCAGCTTTCACACCTAAGCGACGAACACGTCCACCTGTTCCCTCATTAATAACGGCACGAAGCATAACCAACATCTTATAAGCGCTGGAAACACTGATAACCTCTTCCATTTCCGGAGAGAACGTAGCTAATACATTTCCGTCATTATCTTCAATGCGAGTTACAAACAGTGGAGCTACACGGATACCTTTATTGGGGAATGCAGTATAAGCACTGACCATTTCTCCTACCGAAATTTCGCAAGGACCAAGACATAAAGAAACTGACGGCACAATTTCACGATTACGTACGCCAAAACTTTCAATCAAGCGTTTCAGAGAATATGGGTTGAGCTTACTCATCAGATACGCTGTGATCCAGTTGTCAGAGTTAGCCAATCCCCACTTCACAGTTACCATTTCTCCATAACGTTTAGTATTGGCATTACGGGGCGTCCACGGTTTGCCGTTTTCATCAATTAAAGTATATTCCACATGACGCGCTTCATCACAAGGAGAATAACCACTCTCCATAGCTAATGTGTAGACATAAGGCTTAATGGTGGACCCCACCTGACGGCGACCTACCATTGCCATATCATATTTAAAATCTACAACTGTATTTCCATTTTTGTCAACATATCCCATGCCCATTATGCGGATTCATAGACATAAAACCTGCACGGAGGAAGTGTTTGTAATAGCGGATAGAATCCATAGGTGTCATGATTGTATCCTTTTCACCATTCCAGGTAAATACCGACATTTCTTCAGGTGTATTGAAAGCTTTTTCAATTTGGGCATCCGATGCCCCGGCTTTCTTCATGATACGATAACGGTCGGACTGTTTCATGGTGCGGGTAAGAATTTCATCTACCTGCTCCTGCGTAATTCTGTTACTGTAAGGCGCTTTTTTACGTCCTTTCTTTTCTTTGAAGAAATAGCCTTGCAATTCTTTCAGGTGCTCTTCTACCGCCTCTTCTGCATATTGCTGCATACGAGAGTCAATAGTGGTATAAATTTTCAGACCGTCTGTATAAAGATTATATTTAGAGCCATCTTTCTTAGTATTCTTTTCACACCAACCAAATAAAGGATTATTTTCCCAGTCAAGAGAATCTTCATAGAATTTTTGCATCTGCCAACCACGATAATCTCCCTTTACAGGTTTCTTTGCATTCAATACACCACGCAGATATTCGCGGAAGTAAGTTGCCATTCCTTCATTATGATCAACGCGAGTATATTTCAGAACAAGCGGAAGGGCCTGCAAAGAATCACATTCTTCTGCTGTGATATATCCGGCTTTACGCATCTGATCAAGCACCACGTTACGACGCCCGCGTGAACGTTCATTATATCGTACAGGATTAAAATAAGATGGATTCTTGCACATTCCTACAAGCATAGCGGCTTCTTCTATCTTTAAATCATTTGGATCGCAACCGAAATAAGTATTGGCAGCAGTTTTAATACCTACTGCATTGTTCAAGAAATCAAATTTATTAAGATACATGGTAAGTATCTCTTCTTTAGTGTAATAACGTTCCAGTTTCACGGCAATCACCCACTCGATGGGTTTCTGAAACAAACGTTCCATTACATTATCCGCACTGGGCGAATAAAGCTGTTTGGACAATTGTTGTGTAATCGTACTACCTCCACCTGCATTCGTCTGAAATAACAAACCACGCTTCACGATAGCGCGGAACAATGCGATGGCATCAATTCCGGAGTGTTTGGCAAAACGCACATCTTCCGTTGCAATCAAAGCATTGATAATATTAGGAGACAGATCATTATAGCCTACATACACACGATTCTCTTTACTAAAAGAATAAGTTCCGAGCACCTTCCCGTCTTCTGAGAAAATTTGTGTAGCAAACTTATAATTGGGGTTTTCCAGATCTTCGACAGGAGGCATATAGCCTATCCAACCTTTTGCAATGGAGAAGAAAACAGTGACGCAAGCCAATACTATGACGGCTAAGAATATCCAAAGGATTTTTATGATGTTCTTTATCATGTTTATTACTGTAAATTCACTAAATCAATAAAATAGATTACCTGTAAAAATAACAAGGCAAAGGTACGGAATTATATTGGAACACCCTTATAAATTCTATAGAAAACTCTTAAAACGCCACACTTTATCATCGGAAATGCCACATCTTAATGGGTAAAATGCCACACTTCAGCAAGCACAATGTGTGGCATTTCGGAGAATGAAATGTAGCATTTCCGATGATAAAGTGTGGCGTTTGGGGTGATGAAACCTGGCATTTTGGAGGCGTTTTTTGTTTAGGAAACAGCCGATTCCAAGCTGTTTTTTGCAAAAAAACGCATTTTTTTGCTTAGGAACAAAGTGTGATCAAGAAGGGCAAAATGCTATTATTCAACACTTTCACTAAAACAAACAATGCATTTTTCTTTCTTATTATATTCTTTATATAACAACAACAGCAGAAAAGAAAAAGAAAAGCTACTGCTGATGCTGGTAATGATCCAAACAAATTCCGGCATTCATCTCACCGCATAAGAAACTTCATCCCGTAAGATTATTTTTTCGCCCCACGAGATATTTTTTTTCAGCTCATAGGGCAAAGCTCTTTGTCCCATAAACTGAAGATCACCGGCTATGGAGACGAAAAAACTTCTAAATTTTCTCCCGTCTTTCTTCCGTACTCCGCATCTTTTCCGTACCTTTGAACTCTCGAAAAGAATTAAAATAACGAACGATATGGAAAACAGAAGTTTAGTCACCATTGCCGAGCATAGCAAGGAAAAAATCCTCTACATGATCGAGATGGCGAAGCAGTTTGAAGCCCGTCCCAACCGTAGGCTGCTGGAAGGGAAAGTGGTTGCCACCCTCTTTTTCGAGCCGTCTACCCGCACAAGACTCAGTTTTGAAACAGCAGCCAACCGCTTGGGAGCCCGTGTAATCGGGTTTAGTGACCCCAAAGCAACGAGTTCTTCGAAAGGCGAAACCCTGAAAGATACCATCAAAATGGTGAGCAACTACGCCGATATCATCGTGATGCGGCATCATCTGGAAGGAGCCGCCCGCTATGCCAGCGA
>OMCA01001359.1_pt1 | contig 11557 bp, 11 predicted proteins | sample 1673621 | NCBI WGS metagenome assembly OMCA01 (sample SAMEA103958117, study PRJEB25191) | human gut metagenome | biome: human-associated habitat [ENVO:00009003]; feature: intestine environment [ENVO:2100002]; material: feces | place: Germany | collected 2013/2015
GTTAAGTTTCTTTTTTGAAATAGAAGACTTTGCGCACGTATTAAAAACATTTTTTCTAAATTTGTGTCCATTAAAATCAGTGAAATAATGATAACGGAAACGGAGAGAAAACGGATAATCGACCTGATACATCAGGAAGTGGTGCCGGCTATTGGGTGTACAGAGCCCATTGCTGTGGCATTGTGCGTAGCTAAAGCAACAGAAACACTGGGGACAAAGCCGGAAAAAATTAATGTGTTGCTAAGTGCTAATATTTTGAAAAACGCTATGGGAGTAGGCATTCCGGGTACCGGAATGATTGGCCTGCCCATTGCTATTGCGCTGGGGGCGTTGATCGGAAAATCGGAATATCAGTTGGAAGTGTTGAAAGACAGTACGCTTGATGTAGTGGAAGAGGGGAAACGTTTCATTGAGGAAAAGCGCATTCATATTTCGTTGAAAGAGAATATTGAAGAGAAATTATATATTGAAGTATGCTGTGAGGCCGGAGATGATAAAGCAATAGCTGTGATTGCCGGAGGACATACCACCTTTATATATATAGAACGTAACGGAGAAGTTCTATTTCAGAAACAACATACGGCAAGCTGTGAAAAAGAGGAAGAGTGCCTGGAGCTGACTTTACGTAAAGTTTATGATTTTGCTCTGAATACTCCACTGGATGAGATCAGTTTTATTCTGGAAACAGCCCGCTTGAATAAGGCGGCTGCCGAACGTTCTTTTGAAGGCAATTATGGCCATGGCCTAGGTAAGATGTTGCGTGGTACTTATGAACATAAGGTGATGGGAGATAGTGTCTTCTCACATATCTTATCTTATACTTCAGGTGCCTGTGATGCTCGTATGGCAGGAGCTATGATTCCGGTAATGAGCAATTCCGGTAGTGGAAATCAAGGTATATCTGCCACTTTGCCTGTACTCGTCTTCGCTGAAGAAAATGATAAATCAGAAGAAGAACTGATACGTGCTCTGATGTTGAGCCATCTGACAGTAATCTACATTAAACAAAGTTTGGGACGTTTGTCTGCTTTATGCGGCTGTGTGGTTGCTGCTACAGGTTCCAGTTGTGGTATTACCTGGTTGATGGGAGGAACTTACGATCAGGTGGCTTATGCCGTTCAGAATATGATAGCCAACCTTACGGGTATGATTTGTGACGGTGCGAAGCCCAGCTGTGCGTTGAAAGTAACAACAGGTGTATCTACCGCTGTTCTTTCTGCCATCATGGCTATGGAAAACCGTTGTGTAACTTCTGTAGAAGGTATTATTGATGAAGATGTGGATCAAAGTATCCGTAATCTGACCAAGATAGGGTCGAAAGGAATGAATGAGACGGATAAATTGGTGCTGGAGATAATGACGGGGAAATAGTGATTAGTGGTGAGTGATTAGTGATTGGAAACTGTGCAGCATAATAGCGCAGCATGCTAATCACTAATCACTTACCGTTAATCACTATCTTAATGATTGCATCCGCATCCTTGGTGATCGTGATCGCCGCATCCGTCGCCGCAACCGTCACCACAGCTATCACAACCGCAACTGCATCCACCGCCGCTCATCATACGAGCGATTTCAGCTAATTCTTCATTGGTTGCCGGGCGGCTTTCTATTACTTCACCTACAAAGTTCAGGTCGCAACCTGCCAAGGGGTGGTTCATATCCATTACCACTACGTCTGCCTTAATTTCTTGTACGGTTCCGTTGATACGTTGACCTTCAGAGGTCATTAAAGGCACTACGTTACCGGCTACAATACGTTCGCTATCGAACTTACCATCTACTTCAAAGATTTGTTTCGGAAGGTCGATTACATGTTCTTCGTCAAAGTCACCGTAAGCATCTGCGCAAGCGATTGTGAAATCAAACTTGTCACCTGCTTTCAGATCTTTCACTTGATCTTCGAAAGACTCTAAAGTCAGACCCAGACCGGAAATGAATTGGAAAGGGTGTTCTGCGGTGGCTTCTTCGGTGAAATCTTTTTCACCATCTTCTATAGCGTATAATTTATAAGCTACGGTAATGTACTTGTTTTCTACTGTTTCCATTGATATATTCCTACTGTTTTAAGTTAGTAATTCCTGTTTTTTCTTTTTGGAAGGGACAAAGATACGAATAATTTAGTTGGCGAATGGGTAAGCTCTTGTAATTTTCAGATAATTAAATGCTTCGAACCCTCTTGAATAATTCCTGTTCATGGTAGCGAATTACTCAGATTTGCCTTGAATAAGTGATAAAATAAGATTTTAATGCGGGGTTTTCTTACGATTAATCATAATAATCTCATTTTTTTCTTCAAATTGTTTGGAGTTTATAAAAAAGCCCTTACCTTTGCAGCACGATTAACGAAAACAGTAAAGTAAATAAAGTTATGAACTTACATACATCTATTAACCTGGCAGTCCTGCATATTATTCGCGTCGTGGTCCTGGAATCAAGAGCGTGAGAAAGGTTGTGTATGTATTCGTACGTTAAGATATCAATTTAGGAGCCTTTCTCACCATATGTGAGGAAGGCTTTTTAATTAAAAGGAGATTTGAAGATGAAACACCAATTACGCAGTTCGTTCAGCACGCAAGGCCGCCGCATGGCAGGGGCTCGTGCGTTGTGGATGGCAAATGGCATGAAGAAAGAGCAATTAGGAAAACCTATTATCGCAATTGTCAACTCATTTACACAGTTTGTCCCGGGACATGTGCATCTGCACGAAATCGGACAACAGGTGAAAGCTGAGATTGAGAAGCTGGGATGCTTTGCTGCCGAATTCAACACGATTGCCATTGACGATGGTATTGCGATGGGACACGATGGAATGCTTTATTCGCTTCCTTCACGTGACATCATTGCCGACAGCGTAGAGTATATGGTGAATGCGCATAAAGCGGATGCGATGGTTTGCATCAGTAACTGCGACAAGATTACTCCGGGTATGTTGATGGCAGCAATGCGCCTTAATATCCCTACTGTATTCGTTTCAGGCGGACCGATGGAAGCCGGCGAATGGAACGGTCAGCATCTGGATTTGATCGATGCTATGATTAAGTCGGCTGATGAAAGTGTAAGTGATGCCGATGTGGCTCAGATAGAACAACATGCTTGTCCTTCTTGTGGTTGTTGTTCCGGTATGTTTACCGCTAACTCAATGAACTGTCTGAACGAAGCCATCGGACTGGCATTGCCGGGTAATGGTACGATTGTGGCTACTCATGCCAATCGCACGCAACTGTTCAAGGATGCTGCTAAACTGATTGTTGAAAATGCTTATAAATATTATGAAGATGGGGATGACAGTGTGCTCCCCCGTAGCATCGCTACCCGTCAGGCTTTTCTGAATGCTATGACGCTGGATATTGCGATGGGTGGTTCTACCAACACAGTGCTTCACCTCTTGGCTGTAGCACACGAGGCAGAGGCCGATTTCAGTATGGATGACATCGATATGCTGTCACGTAAGACTCCCTGTCTGTGTAAGGTTGCCCCGAATACTCAGAAGTATCACATTCAAGACGTAAATCGTGCCGGAGGCATCATCGCTATCATGAGCGAGCTTGCCAAAGGCGGATTAGTCGATACGAACGTAAAGCGTGTAGACGGTATGACGCTGGCGGATGTAATCGACAAATACGGTATTACCAGCCCGAATGTTTGCGAAGAAGCTGTGAAGAAATATAAGAGTGCTGCTGCCGGAAAGTTCAATCTGGTACTGGGTTCGCAAGATGCCTATTATAAAGAATTGGATACTGACCGTGCCGGAGGTTGCATTCGCGATCTGGAACATGCTTATAGCAAAGACGGTGGTCTGGCAGTACTGAAAGGTAATATCGCTCAGGATGGCTGTGTAGTGAAAACGGCAGGTGTGGATGAAAGCATCTGGAAATTTACAGGTCCTGCTAAAGTGTTCGATTCACAAGACGCTGCTTGCGATGGCATCCTTGCCGGGAAAGTGGTCAGCGGTGATGTTGTGGTCATTACACACGAAGGTCCGAAAGGCGGTCCCGGTATGCAAGAAATGCTCTATCCGACTTCTTATATCAAATCGCGCCATCTGGGCAAGGAATGTGCACTGATTACGGACGGTCGTTTCAGTGGCGGTACGTCAGGATTGAGTATCGGACATATTTCTCCCGAAGCGGCTGCCGGAGGTAATATCGGTAAGATTCAGGATGGTGACATCATCGAGATTGATATTCCCGGACGTGCTATCAACGTCAAACTGACGGATGAGGAACTGGCAGCCCGCCCGATGACCCCCGTCACCCGTCAACGCGAAGTCTCAAAGAGTTTGAAGGCGTATGCCAGTATGGTAAGTTCTGCCGATAAGGGTGCAGTGAGACTGATTGATTAACCGAGAATTGACAAATGAAATAGAATTCCATTATCCATTAATAGAATGAAAGATATAATAACAGGCGCTGAAGCATTGATGCGTTCCTTGGAACATCAGGGAGTAAAGACCATTTTCGGATATCCGGGTGGCTCCATCATGCCGGTATTTGACGCTTTATACGACCATCGGAAGACATTGAATCACATCTTGGTTCGACACGAACAGGGTGCTACTCATGCCGCGCAGGGCTTTGCCCGCGTATCAGGCGAAGTAGGTGTCTGCCTAGTGACTAGTGGTCCCGGAGCGACGAATACGATAACAGGTATCGCAGATGCTATGATAGACAGTACCCCTTTGGTAGTAATTGCCGGTCAGGTAGGTACGGGATTCCTTGGGACGGATGCTTTCCAGGAAGTTGACCTGGTAGGTATTACGCAGCCTATCACGAAGTGGAGCTATCAGATTCGTAGTGCTGAAGATGTGCCTTGGGCTGTAGCCCGCGCTTTCTATGTTGCAAAAAGCGGTCGTCCCGGTCCTGTTGTATTGGACTTTGCCAAGAATGCACAAGTAGAGAAAAGTGAATATGCTCCTGCCAAGTTGGATTACATCCGTAGTTACCAGCCTGTTCCCGAAATGGATGAAGAGGCTGTGAGCCAGGCTGCTGAACTGATCAATAGCGCTGAACGTCCATTGGTATTGGTAGGACAGGGTGTTGAGTTAGGTGATGCACAACAGGAACTACGCGCTTTCATAGAAAAAGCCGGAATACCTGCCGGTTGTACACTGTTGGGACTCTCTGCTTTGCCTACTGCACATCCTTTAAATAAAGGTATGCTGGGGATGCACGGTAACTTGGGACCGAATATCAATACGAATAAGTGCGATGTACTTATCGCCGTAGGTATGCGCTTTGACGACCGTGTAACCGGAAAGTTGGATACGTATGCCAAACAGGCGAAAATCATTCATTTCGATATAGATCCTGCTGAGATAGACAAGAATGTGAAGACAGATATTGCCGTATTGGGCGATTGCAAGGAAACCCTTGCTGCCGTTACGGCACTTCTGAAACCTGCTACTCACCAGGAATGGTTGGATAGTTTCTTGCCTTACGAGAAAGTAGAGGAAGAAAAGGTGATCCGTCCTGAGTTGCATCCGGCAAGTAAATCTTTGAGTATGGGAGAAGTGATCCGTGCCGTAAGTGAGGCAACGAATCATGAAGCTGTATTGGTTACTGATGTTGGTCAGAATCAGATGATGTCTGCCCGTTACTTTAAGTATAGTAAGGAACGTAGCATTGTAACTTCCGGTGGGTTGGGTACAATGGGTTTCGGACTTCCCGCAGCAATCGGTGCAACTTTCGGACGTCCCGACCGCACTGTATGTGTATTTATGGGTGATGGTGGTCTGCAAATGAACATTCAGGAGATGGGAACCATTATGGAACAGAAGGCTCCCGTTAAGATGATCTTGCTGAATAATAACTTCCTGGGTAATGTACGCCAGTGGCAAGCGATGTTCTTCAATCGTCGCTATTCGTTCACTCCGATGCTGAATCCGGATTATATGAAGATAGCTTCTGCCTACGACATTCCTTCACGTCGTGTAATGACGCGTGAAGAACTGAAAGGTGCAATAGAGGAAATGCTTGCTACGGATGGTCCGTTCCTGTTGGAAGCCTGCGTTATGGAAGAAGGCAATGTGTTGCCGATGACACCTCCGGGTGGTTCGGTAAACCAGATGTTGTTGGAATGCTAATTTTATTCTTCGTTCTTAATTCTTAATTTAGTATGGATAAGACATTATATACGATAATCGTTCATTCGGAGAACTTCGCCGGTTTGCTGAACCAGGTAACCGCAGTGTTTACCCGTCGCCAGATCAATATCGAGAGTCTGAATGTTTCGGCTTCGTCCATCAAGGGTGTACATAAGTACACTATTACCGCATGGACGGATAAAGACACCATTGAGAAAGTGACCAAGCAAATCACCAAGAAGATAGATGTGCTTCAAGCGCACTACTTCACGGATGATGAGATCTATCAGCACGAAATTGCATTGTATAAGATAACAACCCCGATACTGGAAGAAAAACCGGAGGTATCGAAAGTAATCCGCAAGTATAATGCACGTATCGTAGAGGTGAATGCTGTGTTTGCTATCGTAGAGAAGAATGGTATGGGTGAAGAAATCACCAATCTTTATGACGAGCTGCGTGCCCTTGATTGTGTACTTCAGTTTGTTCGTTCAGGGCGTGTGGCTATCACCACGAGTTGCTTCGAGCGTGTGAACGAATACCTTGCCGACCGTGAAACGAAATATCGCTTGAAAAAAGAAAAGGAGCAAAACAATGAGTGAGAATAGTAGTAAGATAGGAAAATATCAGTTTGTAGCGGAGCCTTTTCATGTGGACTTTACCGGGCGTCTTACCATGGGCGTGTTGGGAAACCATTTGCTGAATTGCGCCGGTTTCCATGCCAGCGACCGTGGGTTCGGTATAGCCACGCTGAATGAGGACAACTACACATGGGTACTCTCCCGCCTTGCCATCGAACTGGATGAAATGCCTTATCAATATGAGGACTTTACCATCTGGACTTGGGTAGAGAATGTATACCGCCTTTTCACAGATCGTAACTTTGCCTTGTTGGACAAAGACGGAAAGAAGATTGGTTATGCGCGTTCTGTATGGGCTATGATTAACCTCAATACCCGCAAGCCTGCCGATTTGCTGGCATTGCACGGAGGTAGCATTGTAGATTATGTGTGCGATGAACCTTGCCCTATCGAGAAACCTTCACGCATCAAAGTGACTTCTACCGAACCGGTAGCTACATTGAAAGCTAAATACAGTGATATCGACATCAACGGACACGTGAACAGTATCCGCTACATCGAACATATCATGGACTTGTTTCCGATAGAGATGTATAAGGAAAAGTGTATCCGCCGTTTTGAAATGGCTTACGTAGCTGAGAGTTATTACGGTGATGAACTTACACTCTATAAAGATGAATTGGGTGACGGAGCTTTCGATATTGAAGTGAAAAAGAATGGCAGCGAGGTGGTTTGCCGTTCAAAAGTAATATTTACAGAGAAATAATTTTATTAATCATTAGCTGGCGCAAGCCACAAATAAAAAACTAAAAAAGAAAATGGCACAATTGAATTTTGGCGGTGTTACTGAGAATGTAATGACCCGCGAAGAGTTTCCTTTGGAAAAAGCACGTGAAGTTTTGAAAGATGAAACAATTGCAGTGATCGGTTATGGTGTACAAGGACCGGGACAGGCATGCAACCTGCGCGATAACGGTTTCAACGTAATCGTTGGACAGCGTCCGGGTAAGACTTATGAGAAAGCAATAGCTGACGGATGGGTACCGGGTGAAACACTGTTTGGCATTGAGGAGGCTTGTGAGAAAGGTACTATCATTATGTGCTTGTTGTCTGATGCAGCCGTAATGTCTGTATGGCCTACTATCAAACCTTACCTGACTCCGGGAAAAGCTCTTTACTTCTCTCATGGTTTCGCTATCACTTGGAGCGACCGTACAGGTGTAGTTCCTCAGAAAGATATCGACGTAATCATGGTAGCTCCTAAAGGTTCGGGTACTTCATTGCGTACTATGTTCCTCGAAGGTCGTGGTTTGAACTCTTCTTACGCTATCTATCAGGATGCTACAGGTAAAGCTATGGATCGTACCATTGCATTGGGTATCGGTATAGGTTCAGGATATTTGTTTGAAACTACTTTCCAACGTGAAGCTACTTCTGACCTGACAGGTGAGCGTGGTTCATTGATGGGAGCTATTCAGGGATTGCTGTTGGCTCAGTATGAAGTATTGCGTGAAAACGGTCATACTCCGTCAGAAGCATTCAATGAAACTGTAGAAGAATTGACTCAGTCATTGATGCCGTTGTTCGCAAAGAATGGTATGGACTGGATGTATGCTAACTGTTCAACTACTGCACAACGCGGTGCTCTGGACTGGATGACTCCGTTCCACGATGCTATTAAGCCGGTAGTACAGAAATTGTATGCAAGCGTTAAGTCTGGTAATGAAGCTCAGATCTCTATCGATAGCAATTCTCAACCTGATTATCGTGAGAAACTGAACGAAGAACTTCGTCAGTTGCGCGAAAGCGAAATGTGGCAGACTGCTGTTACGGTTCGTCAGTTGCGTCCGGAAAACAACTAATCCTTCTTGGGGATTAAGAATAAAAATGCCCGAATACTTGATTTCGGTGTTTCAATGTAGTATATTTGTAACCGTAATCCTGATTTAAGTTCGGGAAGAAGAGAATGGGAGGAGTAACGTAAGTTGCTCCTCTTTTTTTTATAACAAAGTATGAAGTTACCGGGGACATACCTTCTTTTAGAGTAAAACATACGATGTAATCACCCGAAATAGATGATCTGTTTAGGCAAAACATACGATGTAATGAAGGCAAACACATCATCCGTTTCGCGAAAACAAGTATAGATGGTCTGGAAATCTCTTGCTCTGTTAATACTTCATAAATCTACTATTGACAAAAAAGGACCAGCCGAAATATCCGGTGCTTACGTTAAGTTCTCCGATTTCTATATTTGAATTTAAAGCAGACCTATTTTTACCCAGTTGGGAAAATATATTATCTCAACTGGGAAAAAGATATTTCAGTATAAGTCGATGAGTTTTTCTTTCGGCGAGTCTATGTGATGGTATGGATGTATTCAATGAGTTTCCTATAGAACTTGTGGCGTTTCATTGTTTCCGCTTCGCCCAATATCACCAGCTTCATGCGGGCACGGGTTATGGCGACATTCATTCTTCGCAGGTCATTGAGGAAACCTATCTGCCCATCTTCGTTGGCACGGACAAGACTGATGAAAATAACATCACGTTCCTGCCCTTGGAAGCCATCTACAGTATTAACAGTAAGTAGACTGCGATAAGGTTTAAGTGAACCGCTTGCTTTAATCTTATTGCGAAGATACTGCACCTGGGCTTTGTAAGGGGAGATTATACCGAAATCGATCCGCTCTTCTAATACGCGTTTTCCACCTATCCGGTTAATATAAGCTTTTAATTCTTGAAGAAGTAAATCTGCTTCTGCTTTATTGATACGCCCGAATGTTTCTCCTATAAACTCTTCTTTAAAATCCATGTCAGAAGTATCTATCCAGTTGATAGGAGTGTCCCAGTCGAGAATACCGCGGTATCGTATCTCAGGAGCCGCTTGTAGTTCTCCATTATAAAACCACTGAGAGGGAAATTTCATGATATCCTCGTGCATACGATATTGGATCTTCAAGAGAGAGACCGTTTCCGGTTTCGCATGGGCTATCTTTTGCATCAAGGTACGTCCTAAGCCTTCTCGTTCCGCTTCTATACATTTAATAGTAGGGGGCAATTGGTGATGATCGCCCGCTAGTATGACCCGGTCTGCCTTGCCGATCGCTATCCAGCAAGCGGCTTCCAAGGCTTGGGCGGCCTCATCGATAAACAAGGTCGTGAAGTGTCGGTTCATCATGATCCGGTTTGCGGAGCCAACCAAGGTGCAAGCGACAACACGAGCCTCGTCGAACAGCTCGTATCCCGTTCCTCCCGGCTTTTCTTTCGCATATTGGATTGTATATCCCGTACCGCTTTTCGGATGCTCCATAACTCGGGATAATCCGGATGCGATTCGAAACGGCGTTCATATGTGAAAGAGAGCATCTTGTCATTGATACGAGTGGGGTTCCCGATGCGCAGGACGTTAATGCCTCTATCTACCAGTTTCTCCGAGATGCAGTCTACGGCGGTATTACTTTGGGCGCAAACGATCACTTGATTCTCCCGGTGAAGGGTCTCGTAAATGGCTTCCACCAAGGTGGTTGTTTTCCCGGTTCCGGGAGGGCCGTGTACGATAGATACTTGTTTCGCTCCCAATACCTTGTTTACGGCTTCTTCCTGCGAGCGGTTCAACCAAGGAAAGCGGATCGGGAATAATTCACGCTGTCCCGGTTTTTCCTGCCCCAGCAATACGTCCCTAAGATGGGAGAGTTGGTTGTTTTTTGCCCGCATCACGTCCGAGAGAGCGGAAAACATCGTTTTATAGCTGGTCTCGTCGAAGTAGAGTTGCACGCCGAGATCATTGCTTTTTCCTTGTATATCCATCAAGGCGGAAGGAGTGGGGAGAACTACCACCATCCGGTCCTCTTGCACGTAGCTGATCGTGGCGGAGAAATCCAGATACTTAAATTTACCACTGATATCTGCCGTAAAGAAGCAAACCGGGCGCCCGTACTCAAAATTATGCTCGATCTCCCGGTTTTCTGTCCTTTCGATCTCGATCACCAATTGGTTTAAGGAGTTATAATAACTGCGTCCCGGAGTGACCGGATACCAACAGAGGCCCTGCGCCACTCGTTTTCGCAAACCCGTACGCTCGGATTGCTGTCGGTATGTTTCCTTCTCATATTCATATTCTTTCTGCAGGAGATCATATTGATGTTGCAAATCTACAAGCGGCGATGAAATTCCCATTCCTTTATCAATTCAATTAATCGGATAAATACAGCCCGGGCGTTCTAGGTCCCGAAGTAGGCGACAAAAGTACTAAAATTATCGTTCCGTACCCAAGTTGCGGTAAGTAAAGAAAAAGAATACCGCTAACGTTGGTAGTGTCTATAAAATTCCTAATTTTGTACGAAAACTAATATCATAAAAAAATGAATGAGAACGATGCTTTTTATAACGCATTAATAGATGTAGCTGCTTGGGATAAAGAGAATACCTTAGATCGTTTTATGAATAGTGATAGCCTCTTCAAAAAGTTTCTATATAAATTTATTACTACAGATGGTTCGTATGTGAAATTACGGAGCTCTTTAGTAGAGCGGGATTTGGAGAATGCCAAGCTATATTCGCATACCTTGAAAGGGATAGCCGCTAATTTAGGTCTGGTAAATCTATTCGATGTATCGAATAATATACTATCGCTGTTAAGAGAAGGGAATCTGGAAGAAGCGTTGCGTTATGAAGATGCATTGGGAAAACAATACGATGCCTTGCGAGATATCGTTGTTGAGTTTTGTTCTTAATCTATTGTATATTAACTATCTAATTCTAAATAAAGACTATCAGTATGGATACTATCATAAAAACTCAAATTATAGATTTGATTCACAGGGAGGTAATCCCTGCTATCGGATGTACGGAACCTATTGCCGTGGCTTTGGCGGCCGCAAAAGCGGCGA
>OMCA01001366.1_pt1 | contig 11525 bp, 13 predicted proteins | sample 1673621 | NCBI WGS metagenome assembly OMCA01 (sample SAMEA103958117, study PRJEB25191) | human gut metagenome | biome: human-associated habitat [ENVO:00009003]; feature: intestine environment [ENVO:2100002]; material: feces | place: Germany | collected 2013/2015
TGTGCATCTGCACGGCAGCCTCTTTTCGTTTTTCCTTACAGCATATCCGTGATGAGCTTGCCCAGCAGGAGCACCAGCACCACGAGCATCATGGGGCGGATGAACTTTGCGCCCTTTCTCAGGGCGAAGTGGGAGCCGATGATGTTGCCGACGATGTTGCTGATGGCGCAGGGGATGCCCACCGGAAAGACCACCAGCCCGCTGCTCAGATAGGTGAAGAGGCTGGCATAGTTGCTGGCGAGGTTGAGCACCTTAGCGTTGCCGTTGGCGGTGCGCAGGTCAAAGCCCATCAGGCTGGTAAAAGCGATGATGGCAAAGGTCCCGGTGCCAGGCCCCACCATGCCGTCGTACAGACCGATGCCGAGGCCGATACCCAGGGCCAGCAGGGCCTTTTTCAAATTCAGGGTGCCGTCGTCCCGGTTCTCGTCCGGGAGGTTGCGACGCCACAGGATGACGACTGCCGCGATGGGCAGGATGATGAACATCATCATCTGCAGCACCTCATCGCTGAGCATCAGGACGATGTGTGCGCCCAGGGCACTGCCCGCAAAGCTTCCGATGGCGGCGAGGATGCCGACCTTGAGGTTCATCGCGCCGTTCTTGAAGAAGCTGGCCGTGGCGAATGTCGTGCCGCAGGCGGCGCTGAATTTGTTGGTGGCGTAAGTATAGTGAGGCGGCAGGCCCGCGAAGAGATAGGCCGGCAGGCTGATGAGCCCGCCGCCGCCCGCTGCCGAATCGATAAAGCCTGCAAAGCCGGTCATGAACACCAGAAATGCCATCATCGGCAGGCTGATTTGAATACCCATTGTTATGATTCCCCTTAATATTCCTATTTTTTCCACGATTTTACTTGTACAGCTCACCCTCGCAGGCCAAAATCTGGTCGAGTATCATCCGGGACACCCGGGCGCCGTAGACCATGGAGGGATGGTCATTGTACTCGATGATGTCGTGGAAGTCCTTGTTCATCAGGACGATGACATACTCGCCGTAGGGGGTGTGGACGATGCCGCCGTCGTTGCGGCAGGCGTTCATGCTGCCGCTTTTGCTGGCCACCCAGATGAGCTCCGGCTCGCCGGTCTCCTCGCAGTCGAGATAGAACTGAGGGAAGTCGTGGGTCAGCATGGTATTGTAATGCTGCTGACGGAAGATGGCCAGCATCTCAGCGCTGGCCTCAGCGCTGACGAGCGTTCCCTTTGCCACCTGCGCAAACAGCGAGGCGTAGTCCCGGGGCGTCGTGGTGCCGAGGTCGTTGTAAATATCAAAGTGGAGCGGGTTGTGCAGGACAGTGTGGGTAAAGCCCATCTCCCGGATGCAGGCGTTGATGGTGTCCAGCCCCAGATAGTCGATGACCATGTTGGTAGCGATGTTGTCGGAGCAGATGATCATCATGGTGGCGGCGTCTTTAACTTTCAGACTTGCGCCCACGCCCAGCGCCCGGAGCATACCGGAGCCGTCCACAAAGTGCTCGGGCTTGTAGGTGATTTTTTCCTCGAGGCTGGCTTTGCCCCGGCTGGCCTGCAGATACAGGGCTGCGAGGATATATGCCTTGATGGTGGAAGCCGTCTCAAATTCCTCGTCAGCGCCAATTTCGACCGTGTGGCCGTGCAGGTCGTCCACAAAGACGCTCATCTTGCCCTGATAGGAATACAGCTCGGCGGCAATACGCTTTTCCAGCGTCATGTTTTTATCCATTTTGGAATCTCCCTGTCGTTTTATACATTATTTAGAGGTTTTCTTCGAAGAACCGCCGGGCGTTGCGGTAGAAGATGGCCTCCACCTCGTCCTCGGTGAAGCCCTCGCTGCGGAGTGCGTCGGCCAGCAGCGGGAGCTTGGAACAGTCGTCCATTTCCAGCTTGCCGCCGATGCCGTCGAAGTCACTGCCCAGACCGATGATCTCAATGCCGCCCACCTGCTTGAAGTGGGCCGCGTGCTTTGCCATCAGGGCCGTGGTGCTGCGGCAGAGCCTTTCTTCGGGCTGGTTGTCGAGGAAGCCGCTGCAGTAGTTCAGACCCACGAGGCCGCCCTTGTTGGCGAGGGCGCGGATCATCTCGTCGGTGAGGTTGCGGCAGTGGGGTGCGAGGGCGCGGCAGTTGGAGTGGCTGGCCGCAAAGGGGCGGGTGCCGTGTTCCACGATGTCCCAGAAGCCCCGGTCAGAAAGATGGCTCACGTCCACGATCATGTGCAGGCGCTCCATCTCGGCCAGGAACTCGAAGCCCTTCTCCTTCAGGCCGGTCTCGGTGTTGGGCATACAGGGCCAGATGGGGCCGTTGCCGGGCACCACGTTGGGGCTGGCCAGCTCGTTTTCGTGGTTCCAGGTCAGGGTCATCATCCGCACGCCAAGGCGGTACAGATCCCGCAACGCACCCAGGCTGTCCAGGCAGGCACCACCTTCTTCAACGGTCAGCATCATGCCGCGCTTGCCGGAGGTGAGTAGCGTCTGGATGTCCGCCGCAGTGCGCACCTGCATCAGGTCATCGGGATACTGTTCCAGCAGGCGGTAGAAAATGTCGATTTCTTCCAGGCAGGCCAGCAGGGGGCTTTTTTCCCGTTCCGGTTCCAGGTGAACAAAGCAAGCCATACACTGCAGCAGATAGTCGCCCTGTTTCATGCGTTCCAGATCCATCATTAAATCATTGTGCAAAAAGCTCTTGGGCTTGCCTGCCTGCTGGGCATAGCGCAGCTCGGCCAGGGTATCACAGTGCATATCCCATACTTTCATAAAATCCCCTCCATGGTATACATTTTGTATTTATCTATAAATTATAACAGACTGAGCGGATACTGCGGCTTTCCTTTCCCGGTGAAATCTGGTACAATCAAAACGGAAATAATCGTATGATTGCGAGGCGTTTTTATGGCATCCATCCTGCTGCCAGTTCCCCAGATCCTGCAAAACCCGGAGCTGCCCAACGGCTGCGAAATTACCAGCTGCTGCGAAGTGCTGCACTACCTGGGCTTTGCCCCGGATAAGTGCGAACTGGCCGACTACTATCTGCCGCGCAGCGCCCAGTGGTACGGCGCAGACCCCGACGAGGTTTATATGGGCAATCCTCACCTGGACGATGGCAGCCCCGAAACCGGCTATTACTGCTTTGCGGGGCCGATTGTGCAGGCGGCGAACGCCTACCTGGCTGTGCAGGGCAGCAGCTGCCGCGCTTATGATCTGACCGGTGCCGAGGAAGCCGAACTGGCATCCCAGCTGCAGGCCGGGAACCCGGTCATCTTTTGGGCAACGCTGCACTTTGGCGATATCCAGCACGACCCCTGCGGTGAATACGACCTGCCCGGTGGGCGGCGGCACGAGGTGCTGCACACCCTGCACTGCATGGTGCTGTGCGGCATGGATGACCAGAACTTTGTGGTGGCAGACCCGCTGGATTTTAACCGTGTGGTACCGCGTGTCCAGTTCATGAAAATTTACCGCCAGCTGGGGCGGCGGGCCGTGGTGATTAAAAAAGATTCCTAAAACCATTGGGCGGCGGGCACGCGCCGGTGCTCAATGTCTTTATCATACCGCGGGGCCTGCCGGAGCGCAAGAAAAACTTTTGGCCCGGCGGGGCGGAACTGGCAGACCTCATAAAAATTAAATAAGGAATTCAGCGCATTAAAGCCTTGACTTGTGTTGGTTCAGTTGCTAAAATTGATAAGTGATAGCTTGCCACATTTTGGTTGTTTTGGCAGGGCAAATATGCACGATGATGCAATATATAAGGAGGCGCCTATGCGCGCTGGAACCACCCCCAACGGGCAGCCCCGCAGCACTGCTTTGTATGAAGCCATCCTGCGGCTGGATAATCTGGACGATTGTATTCGATTTTTTGAGGATCTCTGCGCTGTAACGGAGCTCCGCACCATGGAACAGCGCTATGATGTAGCAAGGTGCCTGCTGCAAGGCAAGGTGTACAGCGAAATCCGCCAGCTGACGGGCGCTTCCAGCGCAACGGTCAGCCGGGTGAACCGGATGCTGAACTATGGCACCGGCGCCGTGGGCAAAAGCGTCCGCCATGACCTTGCTGCACAGCAGGACGGCGAAAATTCTGAAGGAGGAACCACAGAATGAGCATTCAAATCAAAGATTTCGGAAAAACCACCGCAGGCCAGCCGGTTAAGGTCGGTATTCTGGCGAACGATACCATCGAAGTTCATATTTTAAGCTATGGCGCTACCATCCAGCAGCTGCTTGTGCCGGACCGCAAGGGCAACAAGGTGGATGTTGTGCTGGGCTACCCCACCGTGCAGGATTATGAGCTGAACACCTGTTTTCTGGGCGCTGTGGTGGGCCGCTACGCCAACCGCATTGGCGGCTCCAAATTCACCCTGTATGAGGAAGAATACCATGTTACCCCGAACGAGGGCAAAAACTGCCTGCACAGCGGCCTGCACGGCTTTGATAAGACCGTGTTTGACATGGGCTTTGAGGGGGACGATACCCTGGTTCTGACCGCAGCCAGCCCCGACGGCACCGACGGCTTCCCCGGCAATGCCGAGCTGGAAGTGCGCTACAGCCTGGCAGGCACCGGCCTGATGATTCAGTACACCCTGACCACCGATGCCCCCACTGTGGCAAACATTACCAACCACAGCTACTTTAACCTGAACGGCCATGCTTCCGGCAGCGTGCTGGGGCACCGTCTGTCTCTGGCTGCACCGGCCTATCTGGAAACGGATGCCGGTTCCATCCCCACCGGGCGCAAGATCGCTGTGGCAGGCACCCCGATGGACTTTACCGAGGAAAAGACCATTGGCCGCGATATCAACGCCGATTACCCGGCCCTGAAGCAGTGCAGCGGCTATGACTACTGCTATGTTATTGCGGACAGCGGTCTGCGCCACACCGCATGGCTGACCGGCCCCGAAACGGGCATCCGCATGGAGACCCTGACCACCCAGCCCGGCGTGCAGCTGTATACTTCCAACTTCCTCAAGTCCGCCACCGCCTGCAAGGATGGCGCATCTTACGGCCAGTATTCCGCCGTCTGCCTGGAAACCCAGGATTTCCCTGATGCCCCCAACCATCCCGATTTCCCGGATACCACCGTCCTGCCCGACCGTCCCTACAGCGCAACCACTCTGTACCGGTTTGACTTGGCACCGCTGTGAAACGCATAAAGGGATAAGTTAAGAAATAAAAAGGGAACGTGCCCTGTGAATCAGGTGCGTTCCCTTTTTTGGCGTTATATCAAATGCTATTGCTTACGATTGTGATATAAGAATTGATAAACAGTACCGGAAGCCTTGAAAGCACGCAGTAGGGGGGCATCATCCCGCATAGCGCACCTTGCCATATATTCCGTCACGTCGTTCTCCGCAAGGCGACGGGCGCACAATATGCGCCCCTACGGGGGCGCCCTACTCCATAAACTCCTGCTTTTAACCGCCCCATTTTCCTTCTTTAAATCGCAAGCACTGCACAACAAAAGGTTGTATCTTGCAGTTTCCTATGCTATACTAAAGCTGAACCCAAACAGCCAAGTGAGAAAGGAACCTTGTGGGATGCAGCCTTTATTGATTATTCTTCTGTTGCTGTCGATACTGACCAACGTATTATTGATTCTGCTTTTGCTGCGCAGCGGCCAGCAGAACACCGCCGAGGACCAGACCGATGAAATTGCCCGCATTGTGCGGGATGAAGTAGAGGCCGAAACCGAAGTGCTGGCCGACCAGCTGCGCGTGATGCAGGGCGAAGTGACCCGCACAACCTCCGCCAGCGCGCGGGACATGGGAACCCTGCTGGCCGAAAGCCAGCGCCAGAGCCAGGAGGCCGCCACCGCCCGGCTGGACGCCATCGACCGCCGGTGCCGCCCGCCAGCGCGCTGCCAACGATGCCCTGCTGGCTCAGCTGCAGGTGCTGGAAACCCGCCTGAAAAATCTGGAAGACACCAACGCCAACCGGCTGGACGGCGTGCGGGCAACCCTGCTGCAGGGCATGGCAAACATCCGGGCCGACAATAACAAAAAGCTGGATGAAATCCGCGGCACGGTGGACGAAAAGCTGGAAGCCACGCTGCAGCGCCGGGTCAGCGAATCGTTCCGGGCGGTCAGCACCCAGCTGGAACAGGTGTACAAGGGCCTGGGCGAGATGCAGAACCTTGCCGCCGATGTGGGCAGCCTGAAGCAGGTGCTTTCCGGCGTAAAGACCCGCGGTATTCTGGGCGAAGTACAGCTGGGGGCGATCCTGAAAGAAATTTTGGCCCCCGGCCAATACGCCGAAAATGTGGCTACTGTGCCCGGCAGCAGCAACCGGGTGGAATATGCCGTCAAGCTACCGGGCCAGAGCGGAACCGTGTGGCTGCCCATTGACGCCAAGTTCCCCGGCGATACCTATGCACACCTGCAGGACGCCCAGGCCAGCGGCGACCCCGCCGCGGTAGCCGCCGCCCGTCGCCAACTGGAAACCGTGGTGCGGCAGGAAGCCAAGGACATCCACGATAAATACATTGAAGTCCCGTACACCACCGCATTCGGCATTCTCTTCCTACCGTTTGAAGGGCTGTATGCCGAGGTGGTGAACTGTGGTCTGCCGGAAATTTTGCAGCGGGATTACAAGATCAACATTGCGGGGCCTTCCACTATGGCGGCCCTGCTGAATGCGCTGCAGATGGGCTTCCGCACGCTGGCCATCCAGAAGCGCTCCGGCGAGGTATGGCAGATTTTGGGCGCGGTAAAGACGGAGTTCGAGAAGTTCGGCAGTGGACTGCAATCCATGCAGCGCCACCTGAACCAGACCGGCAACGATCTGGAAGAGCTGATCGGCACCCGCAGCCGCGCTATTACCCGCAAGCTGGAAAGCGTGCAGCAGCTGGAACCCACCGAAGCCGCCGATCTTTTGGGGCTGGCAGAGGGCGGAAGCAGAATTTCCACACAAAACAGTGAAATTGACCGGCAGGATAACGCTCCTCGCCTGCGCCGCAAGGATGACGCAGGTATGCCTATGTGATATAATAAAGATAGAAGGCAGGTGCGCCCTGCATGGCGCAGCGTACACCGGCCCAGGCTATCCACAAGGAGGGACTGCTTTTATGAAAGAGATCCGTTGGGAACTGATTTTGATGCCGCTGGTCAGCATTGTGCTGGGCATTTACCTGATCATGCAGCCGGGTGCCGCCACGGTTGCGCTTTGTTCGCTGATTGGCTGGCTGATTTTGCTGGCCGGTGCTGCCGGTGCGGTCAATTCCGTCACCTTCCAGCGCGCCACCTTTATGACTTCGCCTTTGTTGCCGGTCAGCGTGGCGGGCATTATGGTGGGACTGTTCTTCATTACACGGCCTTACACGCTGGTGGAGATCGTGGGGCTTATCATCTGCGTATTTTTGATGATTCAGGGCATGACCAGTATCCAGACCGCAGTCAACCGCAAGCGCTGGGGCGACACCCTGTGGTGGGTGCCGCTGATCATCGGCATTGCCTGTGTGCTGCTGGGTGTATACGCCCTGTTTGCGCCGGGCGCTTCCACCGCGCTGATGATGCGCATTGCCGGTATCATGCTGGCATTCAGCGGCGTGGTTAACATGATCGCCGCGTTCGCCCTCACCAAACAATAACCGTTAAAGCCGCATAAACAAACCGACCGCAGGGGCGAATGAGTTATCGCCTTTGCGGTCGATTTTGTTTGTATTGGGTTGTGGGTGTTATGATTGGAGCGATGCGGCGGCGGGCGCACGATGTGCCCCCCTACGGGTGATTCACGTTTTTCAGCACTCTGCCGAACCAGAATTTGCTTACCCCTCCGCCTTCACATACCACACCCCATCCGGCGCACGGCACAAACGGACGCCAAACACCCGATCCACCGCACCGGTGGCAGCAAGGGCAGCGGAGGTATCGCAGCCAAGCAGGCGGCCGCCACCCAACAGGGCAATGCGATCCGCATACTGCATGGCCTGGGGCAGCTCGTGCATAACCAGCACCACAGCTTTGCCGCCCGCTGCCACGCTGCGCAGCAGGTCCAGCAGTTCAAACCGGGCGCGTACATCCAGAAAGGCACCGGGCTCATCCAACAGGATGGTGGTTCCGCCCTGGGCCAGCGCCATGGCAAGGTACACCCGCTGGCGTTCGCCACCGGAAAGCGCCCGCACATCCCGATTTGCCCAATCCAGCGTGCCGGTCCGGCGCATGGCCTGCTCCACCGCAGCGGTATCCTGCGCTGTCATCCGGCGGGAAAAGCCCAGATACGGGAACCGCCCATGTGCCACCAGCGCCCGCACCGTGATTCCCGGCACCGGGCGGGACTGCGGCATAAACGCTGCTGTGCGGGCAAACTCTTTGCGGCCATAGCTGGCGATGGAGCGGCCATCCAGCAGAATATTGCCGCTGCGGCAGGGCAGCGTGCGCGTCATGGCGCGCAGCAGGGTGGTTTTGCCGCTGCCATTGGGGCCAATCAGCGCGGTCAGCTGGCCGTTTGGGGCGGCAAAGCTCACATCCCGCACCACATCCTGTGCGCCATAGCCCGCACTGACATGCTGTAATTCAATCATACATTCGCCTCCCCCTGCCGTGCAGCAGCAAGCCAAGGAAGAACGGCCCGCCGATGAGGGACAGCAGAATGCCCACCGGCAGTTCAAACGGAGCAAACAGGCAGCGTGCCAGCACATCACACAGCACAACAAAAGCCGCCCCCAGCAGCATGGCCGCGGGCAGCAGAATGCGATGGTTATTGCCCACCAGCCGCCGGGCAATGTGCGGGGCCAGCAGCCCCACAAAGCTGAGCAGCCCTGCAAAGCTGACAGCTGCCCCCGCCAGCAGCGCCGCCGCCAGAATGCCCAAAAAGCGTACTGCTCCGATGTGCAGCCCCAAGGAAGCTGCACTTTGTTCCCCCAGGCATAGCACGTTCAGGTCTGCCGCCAGCAGCAGAGCCAGCAGCGTCCCGGTGATCAGGTAGGGCACAGCGCCTTTCAGCCCGGACAGTGTTACGCCGGACAAGCCGCCCACCAAAAAGTCTGATGCCCCGGCAATCGCATCCGGGTACAATAGCTTGATCGTATTCATGCCCGCGGTCAGCATTCCGCTGACGGCAAGGCCCGCCAGCACCAGCGTGGTGCGGCTTACCCCGGCCCCCAGCGCCAGCCCATACACCAGCAGGGCGGCGGCCAGCGCCCCGGCAAACGCCGCAGGCTGTACCGCGTTGGGGTGGGCAGGCCACAAAGCCGCAGCACACAGTGCCGCCAGCCCGGCGCCGGCGTTCACGCCGATCACGTTAGGGCTTGCCATGGCGTTGTTCAGCACGGCCTGCAGCAAAACGCCCGCTGCCGCCAGCGCGCTGCCTGCCAGCAGTCCGGCCAGGGTGCGGGGCCAGCGCACATGCAGCAAAACGCGGTAGACAGCGTTTTGGGGATCGCCGCTGCACCATGCCTGCCACAGCTGCAAAGGGGTATAGCCTTGGCTGCCAAGGCAAAGCCCGGCCAAAGCTGCCAGCACCACGGCCAGCGCTAAAACGGTCAGCGCGGCTCCCTGCCTGCGCAGGGTGGGCAGTGTTGCGGGCTGTTTCATGCCAGGGCCTCCAGCTGATCAGCCAGCTGGGGATACAGCAGCGCCGCAAGGGTGCGGTAGCTTTCGCCCCAGCGGGCGTTGGGTTTATAGTGGAACAGCGCTTTATCCAGCAGATAATAATGGCCGCTCTGCACGGCACTCAGGCCGGACCACGCAGGATTGGCCTGCAGGTTTTCGGCCAGCCAGTTCAGCGCTTTCTGCTGGCTGGCCCCCATGGTAACCACAAAAATGTCTTCCGGGTCATCCGCAATGATGTTTTCCATACTCAGGTTTTCCAGCAGGCTGTCGTCCGCATCGGCAATGTTTATCGCACCCAAGTCCTTCAGCATTGCGCCGGTCATGTTATCGCTGCCTTTTGCCTTGCAGCCGGAGGAATACGCCCGCAGCAACAGCACATCGGGGGCGGGCAGCTTGGCGTTCTGCACCAGTTCCAGCACATCGGTGATCTGCTGCTGCACGGCAAGGCCGTTCTGCTCATACAAATCCTCGCGGCCTGTCATATCACAAAAAGTGCGCAGCATGGCAAGGTATTCATCAAATGTATTGGTTTTGAAATAGGCGTGCGGCACCCCTGCCTCCTGCAAAAATTCATGCAGAGCCGTCTGCTCACTGACCTCGGCATTCAAAATCACAAAGTCCGGGTTCTGGGCCAGAATTTTCTCGGTGTTGGGGTCCTGATTGGTGCCGATCACGGCAATGTCTGTTCCCAGGTCCAGCCCACGCTCCTTGATGGCATCCTCCGTTGTGGCAGTCAGCGTACCGCCTGCCAGGGTCCATGCTTCGGCAAAGCTGCCGTACAGGCTGACCACACGGTTCCAGCTCTGCACGGTAACGGGGTAGCCCATGGCATCGGTAAAGGTAACGCCGGACTGGGTTTCGGCTGCTTTCGCCGTCTGCTGCGGGGCGGGTGCCTGCACGGCCTGCGGTGCGGCACACCCGGCCAGCAGCAGGGCCGCCAGGGCCAGGGCGGTTATTGCTTTTTTGTACTTCATTTTGTGTTTTTCCTCTATATGCTTTAGGCTTTAGGCTTTATTCCGTGAATACGGGCGTACATGGTGCGGTCCCTGCGGAGTATTTTTCAACCGTTTTAGGCTCCGCCATTTTGCTAACGCAAAAACATTCGGCCGCTTGTTTCACACATAAACATTGGTTAACTCTGTACCCCTGCGAGATGCAGAAACTTTTTGTCAGACTGAATGCTCTGGGTCAGGAATTTGCCATCTTTGAACAGTGCATAGGTTGTAACCGGCGCGGGCGCATTTTGTGCCTGCACCTTACTGGTGATATGAACAGCTTTCAACGGTATCCCGTGCTCTCTTGCGGCTTCTTCCACCCGCGGCACCCAGTAGTAAGTAAACGGGCACTGATCGGTATAATAAAGAACGAACCCACTCTGCTCCACCGCAGGATGCTTGGCGCACGCCTTGAATTTTGGCGGCTCGGCATCTTGTTCAAACGGCAGATACATCAGGTTGATTCCACATTCCGATGTGTCTGCAACAGCAAACCCTTTATATGCCATAAATTTAGGGTCGGAGAGAAATTCGCGTTTTCGTCCTTCTGCGGATAGAATGCACAGCCCTTTTCGCCCCTGCCCTTTTGCATCGTGCACACACTGCTGCAACAGTTCATTGGCGTATCCGTGTCCTTTTAGGGAACCGGATACCCACAAACAATCGATATAAACATATCCGTCCGCCTGAATCGGGACCCATGCGTTTTCTGCCGGGATATACTCAATAAAGCATTTGCCGCGCTCCGTGCTCCGGTAGAAAACCAAACCTTCTGCAAAGCGCTGCTTAAGCCATTCCTTTTTCATCACGCTCTGCTTGCCGGACATTGCACAGCAGATATGTTCTTTCTCAATATTATCCTTTGTAATTTGGATATAATCCATTTGAAACCCCTTACATGCTTCATGATTCTACCGTGCCCACAATCTCCGGCTTTACTTCTTTATCCTTTCCGTCTGCATAATTTCTTTTAAGGCAATACCGCATAATTCTAAGTGCCGATACGGCGAGCGAGGTGCGGCA
>OMCA01001375.1_pt1 | contig 11476 bp, 9 predicted proteins | sample 1673621 | NCBI WGS metagenome assembly OMCA01 (sample SAMEA103958117, study PRJEB25191) | human gut metagenome | biome: human-associated habitat [ENVO:00009003]; feature: intestine environment [ENVO:2100002]; material: feces | place: Germany | collected 2013/2015
CACCAGATCGGCCGCCTCGCGGATAGCGCGTACGGCGCCGCGGAAGGGATAGAACTCGTCGTTGAACAGCCACGTGATGCCGCCCGACTCAATGCGGACGTTCGGATGACGGGCCAGTTTCACCTGTTCGGTCCAGCCCGGCATGGTCACCATGGCAAAGTGCCCGATGGCTACCTTCAGCTGCGGGCATTCCTGTATCACCTCTTCCAGCTCGGGCACCTGTGTGGCGCCGTCGGCCATGTCGATGGACAAAAGCACCTGCTTCTGCTCCATCAGGTGGAACATGCGCATCATCTCGTCGCTGTTCAGCCATACGCGGCCTTCCTTCAGCAAGAGACGCTGGGCGGGAATCTTGATGCCGCGGAATCCCTGCTCTATCAATTGCTCGGCCTGCTCGTAGAATCCCGGCTTGCGGAACTCGCACAGACCGCACACGAAGAAGCGGTCGGGGTAGCGAGTAGCCACGTCAGCCAGGTATTCATTCTGTATGCCGTCGATAAACTCCTGTGTGATGACTGCTGCCGACACCTGGGCATAGTCCATGTTCGACAGGAAGACTTCGGCCGAGTTGCGGCCATCAATCATAAAGGGCGGAAGCATCTGCCGCACCTCGCCCATGAAGAGCGAGCGGCCGTTCTCCAGCGTGCGGATAGGCAGACCGTCCACCACCGTGTCCTGACGCAGCCACAAGTGGGCATGCGCGTCGATAATCGGATATTCCATGGCTCACGGTTTTAAGAGTTCGCCCAGCTGACACGCTGCTGGTCGCCGATGATTTCGCGTACTTTCTTCACCAGTTCCCAGTCGATGGGTTCTTCGATGAAGGCCACGTTCTTGCGTACATTCTGCGGGTTGGCTGTGCTGAAGAGGGTCGTGGCAATGCGCGGATTGCTGACAGAGTATTGCATGGCCAGTTTCTCGATGGGGTAGTCGACCGATTTACAGTATTCCATCGCTTTGCGGCAAGCCTCAACCAGCGGCTGGGGAGCCGGGTGCCAGGCGGGCACACCACGTTCGGTCAGCAAGCCCATCGACAGGGGTGATGCGTTGATGACACCTATTCCCTTCGACTCGAAGTAATCCAGGAAGTCTAGCAGTTTGTCGTCGTTCAAGCAGTGGTGGCAGAAGTTCAGAATGCTTTCTACCGTACCCGGTTCAGAGTGGTCGATGACCCACTTCAGATTCTCCAGTTGCAGGTCGGTGATGCCCACGTGCCCTACAACACCTTTCTCCCTCAGTTCCACCAGTGCAGGCAGGGTTTCGTTCACCACCTGGTTGAAGTCGGCAAACTCGATGTCGTGCACATTGATCAGGTCGATGTAGTCGATATTCAGGCGTTCCATACTTTCGTAAACGCTTTCTGTGGCGCGCTTGCCAGAGTAGTCCCACGTGTTGACACCGTCCTTGCCGTAGCGTCCTACTTTGGTGGACAGGTAGTACTTGTCGCGGGGAATGTCTTTCAGGGCCTTACCCAGCACAGTTTCGGCTTTGTAGTGTCCGTAGTAGGGCGATACGTCGATGAAGTTCATGCCCAGTTCGATGGCTGTAAACACGGCTTCGATGCCTTCTTTCTCTTTAATGTCATGGAATACTCCGCCCAGCGACGAAGCTCCGAAACTCAGGGAAGATACTTTCATTCCCGTCTTACCGATTTCATGGTATTGCATAATCTTGTGTTTTTAAATGTTGATTTCTTGTACAGGCAAAGATAGGGGCAATCCGTTCCCCTTCCCTCACATAAGTCCGTAAAAAGGCACGTAACGGTTTACGTAAAAAGAATTGTCTGTTTCGCTGGCTTTTCAGCCGAAAAGTGTTTTCTTTGCAACTGAAAAGAATCCCAACAACGCACCGATGGCAAACCCGAAACATATCTCCCTGAAAGACCTAGCACGCGAACTCGGCGTGTCGGTGCCTACCGTGTCGAGGGCGCTGAAGGACAGCCCCGAGATAAGTGCCGACCTGCGCGCCCGCGCCAAGCAGCTGGCACAGGAGCTGAACTACCGCCCCAACCCCTTCGCCATCAGCCTGCGCAAAAATGCTCCACGCATCATCGGAGTCATTGTGCCGGACATTGTCACCCATTTCTTTTCCTCCATTCTGAGCGGTATCGAGGATATGGCCATTGCCAACGGGTACTTTGTCATCATCACGACCTCGCACGAGTCGTACGAGCACGAAAAGAAGAACATCGAGAATCTGGTCAACATGCGTGTCGAAGGCATCATCGCCTGCCTGTCGCAGGAGACGACCGACTTCGGCCACTGGGCGGCACTGGCCGACATCAACATGCCTGTCATCCTGTTCGACCGCGTATGCCTGACTGACATGTTCTCTACCATCGTGGCCGATGGCGAACACTCTGCCCAGATGGCTACGCAGCACCTGCTGGACAACGGAAGCAAGCGGGTGGCCTTCATCGGCGGTGCCAACCATCTGGACATCGTACGGCGAAGAAAACACGGCTACTTGGAAGCCCTGCGCGAGAACCGCATCCCCATACAGAAAGAGCTGGTGGTATGCCGCAAAATAGATTACGAAGAGGGGAAAATTGCTACTGAATCGTTACTGTCACTGCCCCAGCCTCCCGACGCCATACTGGCCATGAACGACACGCTTGCCTTTGCCGCTATGGAAGTCATCAAGAGTCACGGGCTACGCATCCCGCAGGATGTAGCCATCATCGGCTATACCGACGAACAGCACGCCAACTATGTAGAGCCCAAGTTGTCGGCCGTCTCACATCAGACCTACCGCATGGGCGAAACCGCCTGCCGCCTGCTGATAGACCGCATCAAGGGAGACAAAACCGTCAGACAGGTGGTAGTGCCCACCCGTCTGGAGATAAGGGAAAGCAGCATCAAGTAACGGGTTGCCGCCGTGCGGCGCTCCTTTCCCTGATGCTGCCGTTTTCCGAAATTATCAATCGTACAGATAGAACATACGTTCCATCAGTTTCCACTTTTGCGAAGAAGTACTGCCGGGGGCACACTCCTGGAATCGGGCCACACAGTCTTCCCACTCCGCCTGACGGGGAAGATGTGCCAAACGTTCCATGGCCGAGTCCCAGTCGAAATCGAGCGGCGTTTCGACAATCATAAACAGCAGTGTTCCCGAAATATAAATCTCCATCTCCAGAATACCTACCGAACGGATTCCTTCGCGTATCTCGGGCCAGGCATGCTCGCGGCTGTGGATTTTCCGGTATTCGGCTATCAGCTCCGGATTGTTCTTTAAACTTAGCGTCTGACAATAACGCTTCACAGGCACAGCATGTTGTCTCGTTTTATAACCTTGGTTGAGTTGCATAAAAAAAAAGTTTATTGATTATTTGATTTAAAACATCGGGTAAAGTTATGGCTTACAAACAAGATATACAAATCCGAAGCTGCCTATTTAAACTATATTTGCAAGTATGGCTTGTGAGCCGTACAAGCGTGGCTCACGAGCCGTGCAAGTGTCGAACAAATGAATTGCAAGTGCTGTTCGAGAGCCTCGCCTGCACCATACGGGCAAAGGTCAGCCCGCCTCCAACAAGACAGACCGACCTCTACACTAACCCAATATAAAAGAGATCAATCGTACAGATAGAACATACGTTCCATCAGTTTCCACTTCTGCGAAGAAGTGCTGCCGGGAGCACACTCCTGAAAGCGGGCCACACAGTCTTCCCACTCCGCCTGACGGGGCAGATGAGACAGCCGCTCCATAGCCGAGTCCCAGTCGAAATCGAGCGGAGTATCGACAATCATGAACAGCAGGCTTCCCGAGATGTAGATTTCCATCTCCAGAATCCCTACCGAACGAATGCCTTTCCGTATTTCGGGCCAGGCATTCTCGCGGCTATGTATTTTCCGGTATTCGGCTATCAGTTCCGGATTGTTCTTCAAACTCAGTGTCTGGCAATAGCGCTTCACCGGCACTGCATATTCTTTTGTTCTATAACCTTGGTTGAGTTGCATAACAACAGTTTTATTATAAAGTTCCTTGAAATCAAAGCCTTACTCTCTCATTTCTATTTTTCTTTTTATCATTATCGGATAAGATATTCCCCAAAAAGAATTTTAAAAAAGGGATTATCACGATAACAATCTTACCCTCTCCTCTCTAAAAATTATTATTCTTTACATTCAATTTCAAACACTATAGTTTCAAAATCCGGCAATTGTTTAGGCTTTTGTATTTCCAGATAATCCTCTTTATTTTTCCACTTAATGTTTTCCTCTGTTCCCAACAGTTTTACAGACTTAATGTTATCAAAATCTTTTAAAGCTTTCAATTTTATATTTCCAGTCGGACGAAGCATACAAAACGTGTATATTTTATTGCCCTTTTGAGTATAGCGAATATCTGTTCCATCATAAGTTCGTACATCTTTATAGCCTCCAAAAGGTCCTTTCTCTTGCAGTGACATAGTAGAATTTCCTTCGCCATACACTTTAAACGGCCTTGTTCCGTATATAGCTTCACCATTTACTTTCATCCAACGACCTATGCCTTTCAATATTGCTATGACATCTTCTTCAAGATCTCCTTCCGGAGTCTGCACAACATTCAGCAATAAATTACCATTCTTACTTACAATATCTACCAACATTTGAATGATTTCTGTCGCTGTCTTATATTTTTGTCCTTCACTATAAAACCAATCCCCTATCGAGGTATCCGTTTGCCAAGGATACTCACTGATGTCTTCAATCACCCCTTTTTCAACATCATGTACAAATCTGCCATTGGAAGCTTCTTTGCATGTATAAACAGTAGTAGGTAATCCTTTAGAATCCAGACCTTGATTATAATAATATGAGACCAAACTTCTTCCGACATGACCAAACGGCAACGAACAATCAGAATATAACAAATCCGGCTTATACATATCAATCAGTTCTGTTACTTTATTATACCAATCCTGTTGCCATACAGGATTCTTCGTCAGCCACAAAGTATCATCTGGAGCCGCCGGAGTATAATAAAGATCAGAATATTCCGGTAAGTTTCCATCATAAGGAACATTTGCATATTTTCCTTTCGAATCATGCCCTTTATTTACCTGAAACCAAGTATAACTTGCCGCAAGATGTTCTGACACTCCAAAATATAATCCAGCCTTTTTACAAGCCTCCTGCCATGCTCCTACAATATCCCGATGAGGCCCCATATTGACAGAATTCCATCTATGTAATTTTGAATTCCACAAAAAGAAATTATCATGATGAGCAGCCATGGAAACAAAATATTTAGCTCCTGTTTCCTTATACAATTGAATCAGTTCGTCCGGATTAAACTTCTCTGCTTTCCAGAGAGGGATTATGTCCTTATATCCGAAAACCGAAGGATGTCCATATCGTTTAATATGTCGATTATATTGTGCTGTTCCTTCTTTATACATCTGTTTAGCATACCAATCGCCCATTCTTGGCACAGCCTGTGGTCCCCAATGTGCCCAAATTCCAAATTTGGCATCTCTAAACCATTCTGGACATTTATATTTCAACAATGAACTATCTGAGGCCTTAAATAATTCATAATCGCCTCCATACAGATTTACTGTAAGACACAACATTATAACTATATAAAAAAACTTTCGCATATCACTTAATTTTAAATAATACACATTCTGTTATCATATTCCCAAGGGTGAACAATGCATCGGCCTTCATGGCCGACCAATCTTTAAACCTTAATAAACTGTCTGATGATTGATTCTATTATTTCCTGATTCTGAACACCGGCGCAATCTCGTTCAGCCGCTTGGCGGGAAGCTCGATTTCCAGGCCGGCGGAGGTGCGGGTGAACTTCACTTTGCCGTAGCCCAGCAGTTCGACTTTCTTTATCTCGTCGGGGTAGAGTTCGTTGCCGGCAGAGAGGGATTTCACAGTGACTTTACCATTCTCGGGCCATGCCAGAACGGTGACATATAGGTATTTTTTGATTTGTGTAAAGCGGATCTCCTGCGCTGTGGCCTGTCCGTAAGATCCTTCGTTGAAGCCCTGGGCATTGATTTTGATGTCGGCACTGGCAATGGGGCCTTCGCCGAATACTTTCCAGGGACGGGTGTCGTAAATGGCTTCCTTATTGATATTCATCCAGTCGCCAAACTCGTTGAGGATGGCTTCTTCTTTCTCATCGAACGTACCGTCGGCGCGCAGGGGGACACTCAACAGCAGATTGCCGTTCTTGCTGACTACGTCCATCAGCAGTTTCACTACGTTGGCAGCAGACTTGTAGCCGTTGTTCTCGTAGATAGAGGTATTGTAGTGCCAGCCACCGATGCAGGTACAGGTCTGCCACGGCTCGGAGACGATTTCATTGGGCGCGCCGCGTTCCACGTCCCATACCAGAGCTTTGCGTTGGTTCTCGTCGAGTATCTTGCCGAACATAACAGCTTCCAGCTTACCCTTGTGGGTGGCCATGCTGTGGTTGTAGAAGTGGGCGGCTATTTTCAATCCGGCGTCGCTGATGGGATAGAACGGGGCTACCGTCACATCGAAGTACAGCATGTCGGGATTGTAGCGGTTGATGACGTCGAGTGTACGGTTGTAGAAGTTTGTGACGTACTTCTGCGTGGGGATGCAGACTCCGTTTCCCCAGGCCCACTGGCTGTGAATCATGCCGTTATCCCAGCTGTTCTTGCTCAAGGGATGGTTCTGGGCGTAGAGGTCCTGCGGGTCGTAACCTTCCCACCACTTGCCTTTGCCGTCTTCCTTGGTCAGCTTGCCGTCGTAGGGGATGCCTTTCTTGGGGCCTTTCGTGTCGTGACGCTGCGAGGGTTCGTACCAGCTCCAGGCGTGGTCGGCATGCAGGCTGACGCCGAAATAGAGGCCATGCTTGCGGGCTGCCTTAGCCCAACCTTCGAGGATGTCCTGCTTCGGACCCATGTTCACCGAGTTCCAAGGCTGATACTGACTGTTCCACAGGTCGAAGTTGTCGTGATGGTTGCCCAAGGCGAAAAAGTATTGGGCACCTATCTTTTTATAGAATCCGACCAGCTTGTCGGGGTCCCACTTCTCGGCCTTGAACAGGGGAATGATATCCTTGAAGCCTACCTCGGACGGGTGACCGTAGTTCTTCACGTGGTAATTATACTCGTTGGAGCCTTCCATATAGAGGCTGCGCGCCATCCAGTCGCCGGAACCTTCGACGCATTGTGGTCCCCAGTGCGCCCAGATGCCGAACTTGACATTGCGGAACCATTCGGGTACCTGATAGTTTTCCAGCGACTGCCACGTGGGCTCGAATTTGCCGGTCATCATCGGCTCGTCCTGCTCGGACACGGGTACTTGATAATTCTGTGCCGAAGCAATGCTGGCTGAAAATAGTAATGAGAATAGCAGAATCTTGTTCTTCATAAGTAGTGTTCTGTTTTGGGTTAATTGAATCGGGTTATAATTTGATAGCACAAAAATACACAATAAGGTCGGAACTATGATAGAACATTTTCGACCATATATAGCACAAAACCGACAATCTTACCAATTTTCATCCGAATCGATAGGACAAAAGCGACAAAAGCTTGCACTATTCCGATATTTTCTTTGATAGTTACAACAGAAAAACTACCTTTACCCCAGATTTTCAAACACAACAAATACCATGAAAACATCTATCGACCAACTACATCCGCTGGTTCTCAACGTCGGCCTGGCCATACACAATGCCGACTGGAACTGGAAGAATGTCAACAGCCCTTTCATGCGGCTGTACTACGTCACCGACGGGCAAGCGCAAATCGAGCTTCCTACGGGTACCTACCTGCTGAAGCCCAACCACATGTATTGCATCCCGGCCTTCACGAGTCACAGCTACATCTGCAACTCCTACTTCTGCCACTACTACTTACATATATATGAAGAGCACCGGCAGGAAAGCTGCTTCTTCGATGAATGGGACATGCCTGTGGAAATTCCGGGTACCGAACTCGACCTGTACCTCTTCAAACGACTCTGCACCATCAATCCGCACATGAGTCTGCCGAAGTCCGACCCGACGTCGTACGACAACAACCCCACACTGCTGCAAAACGTGATGAAGAACAAGCAACGCGCCCTCTGCGACAAAATAGAGTCGCGAGGCATCGTCTACCAGCTGTTGTCGCACTTCGTCAAGCGTGCGCAGGAGAAAATAAAGAGCAAGGACGAACGGGTGCGCACGGCCATCACCTACATCCACAATCACCTGTACGAGATGATCGACCTCGACGCACTGGCCGACGATTCCTGCCTGTCGAAGGACCACTTCAGCCGCCTCTTCAAGCACGAGACGGGCGTCAGTCCCTTGCAGTACATCAACCAGAAAAAGATTGAAAAGGCGCAGCTGATGCTCGTCACCAGCAACATGCCGGTGAAAAACATCGCCTCGTCGCTGGCGTTCGACAATTATTCGTACTTCAACCGCCTGTTCAAGAAGATGACGGGCGTCACTCCGCAAGAGTACCGCAGTTCGTACCACTGATGTCAAAGTGACACTTTGCATTTTCCGGCGGTCGAGAATCGTGTTTTTCGGACCGCCGGCAAGGCTGGTGCCGATTTTCGAAGCGCGTAGTATTCATCCTCCTGGCATACAACGCGATAGCAAAATCCGGACATTTCGGCCAGCGAACAGACAGCCGGAAAGCAACGCAAAAGCACCATTTTTCAGCATCGGAAGCAGCGTTTTCCTCCGAAAACGGAACACGCTCCCGAGCCGCGCAAGTGTGGAAGGCGAGCCGTGCAAGTGTCGCTCGCGAGCCGTACAGGCCATCCGCACGAGCCGTGCAAGCGTCCAAGAGTCCGAAAGTGCATATTTTCCGCATACAACACTTGTATTCGCGCATGTTTATGCAGGTTTTCAGCCTCAACGGCTTCTATTTCGAAAGATTTACACGAAGGCCGTGTCAGCAAACAAAGCCAATACCGGACATTTTGAAAGCCAAACGACTGAGGACGTGACACGGCGGTTTCCGCATCAGCCCATCGTGAAGAGCCAGCGGTCGAACGTGCTGCGTTCTTCGTCGAAGGCAAAGCCCTCCCACTCGAAAGCGCCCAGTCCGTCGGGCGAATCGATGCGATTCTTCAGCAGGTAGCGCGTCATCTCGCCGCGGCACATTTTGGCGTAGACTACGACTGTCTTCAGCCGTCCGTCCTTCCACACCTGGAAGTCGGGCGTTACGACCCGTACCTCGGATTCGACACGCTTCCAGTCGAAGAGATCCTTCATCTCGCTGCTCGCCAGGTTGACCAGCACCCCGCCCTGCCGGCGGATGTCGTCGATGAAGACATCGGTCAGCAACGGTTTCCAGTAGTCGAACATCGTGATACCACCGTTCGCCGCCAGGCGCACATCGCCCTCCAGGCGGTAAGGCCGGATACCATCGAGCGGGCGCAACAATCCATAGAGGAACGAAGTGATACGCAGGTGTTCCTGCGCAAAGAGGAAGTCATCGGTCGTGAAGTCGGCAGGAGCAATGCGCTTGAACACCACGCCCGTATAGGCACCGATGGCAGGCATCGGGCGGTTGTCTTCGGAGCAGAAGTCGTGGTAACGCAAGCGGTTTTCGGCAGCAATCTTCGCATTGACACGCAGCAAGCCCTCCAGCTCGGCAGCCGGATATTGCGACAGTTCGAGCGCCGTGCGCAGCGCCTCGCCGGCAAAGCGGGGTTCGGACACGGCAGGCACGTTCAGCGCACAGCGTGCAGCCATGGTTTTGGCACAGGATATGAATGTAAGCATACGGTAAAAGTTTTTAAGTTTCGGTAAAGCCGGAACGTTAACAAAAGTATCGGTTCGATGCATAGACAAATCGGGCGGCAACCCCAAACCTACATGGTATTGCCGCCCGACGTCAACATACGTTCAACTTATTTTTCAGCAGGTGCCCACTTGCAGCGAACCGGAGAAACGATTGCACCCTCTTCTTTCAGCTGCTTCATCGCCTTGTCCACTTCCTTGCGGTCAAGTCCGCTCAGTTCTGCTATTTTACCTGCATTCAGAGGAGTTCCAGCCTCTTTCCGGTCGAGACCGCTGAGTTCTGCGATTTTACCTGCGTTGAGAGGCTGACCAGCCTCTTTCATTGTTGCCAACACTTGTTCTTTTACGTCCATAATTCCAATTTTAATAGTTATTGTTTCTTATTTCCAATGTAATGTCCATATAAGTCCGTTTCCCCTCGATATAGTCGGCATAAAGCGTTTCCGCATCTTTCCCTTTCAGAACATGGCATTTGCCGCATAATTCGCAATTGTGCAGACACTTCCACGCATCGGCAACGAAGGCTCTGCGCTCTTCTCGGGTCGAGTGTGCTATATCCGGAGGTGTCATGGGCTATATCATACATTCATTGTTTTGCAAATATAACGAAAGGTCTGCGCACAAGCAAACAAAAAACACATTTTCGGCTGCGGACCCTCGCTGTCCGAATGCCCCGTCTGCCCATTTCTGCTCCTTACGAAAAGATTTCGTGGTCTTTTTCATCCTTGTTTCAAGACTTTTTGCTACCTTTACAACTTGTTGGGGAAATGGGCTCTTTTCGCCCCCCGACACCCGAGACTGGAAAAAGAAAAAACAATATATAAAATGACTCACAAATGGAATTATTTACCCATCACACCCGAACAGGCAGAGACAAGCCAGACACTGGCCCGGGAACTGGGCATTAACCCCATACTGGGACGACTGCTCGTGGAAAGGGGAATAACGACGGCTGCCGCCGCACGGAAATTCTTCCGCCCACAACTGCCCGAACTCTACGACCCCTTCCTGATGAAAGACATGGACGTGGCCGTAGCGCGCCTGAACAAGGCAATGGGAAAGAAAGAAAGGATACTGATTTACGGAGACTACGACGTAGACGGCACCACAGCCGTGGCACTGGTCTACAAGTTTATTCAACAGTTCTACTCGAACATCGACTATTACATCCCCGACCGCTACAACGAAGGTTACGGGGTGTCCTACAAAGGAGTGGACTACGCCGTGGAGACGGGCGTCAAACTCATCATCGTGCTCGACTGCGGCATCAAGGCTGTGGACGAGATAGCCTATGCCCGCGAGAAAGGCATCGACTTCATCATCTGCGACCATCACGTGCCCGATGACGTGCTGCCACCTGCTGTAGCCATACTCAACGCCAAACGCTTCGACAACACCTACCCCTACGAGCACCTCTCGGGCTGCGGCGTAGGATTCAAGTTCATGCAGGCGTTTGCCATCAGCAACGGCATCGAGTTCCACCACCTCATCCCCCTGCTCGACCTTGTGGCCGTCAGCATCGCTTCGGACATCGTCCCTATCATGGGCGAGAACCGCATACTGGCCTTCCACGGCCTGAAGCAGCTGAACAGCAACCCGAGTACCGGAATGAAAGCGATCATCGATGTATGCGGACTCTCCGAAAAAGAGATTACCGTCAGCGATATCGTATTCAAAATAGGACCGCGCATCAACGCATCGGGACGCATTCAGAACGGGAAAGAAGCGGTAGACTTACTCACCGAAAAAGATT
>OMCA01001379.1_pt1 | contig 11462 bp, 14 predicted proteins | sample 1673621 | NCBI WGS metagenome assembly OMCA01 (sample SAMEA103958117, study PRJEB25191) | human gut metagenome | biome: human-associated habitat [ENVO:00009003]; feature: intestine environment [ENVO:2100002]; material: feces | place: Germany | collected 2013/2015
TACTACAATATTTTAATTTATAGAACTCCTCTTTAGTTCTCAATTCAACATTTCTTTCCAATTGAGAACCATCAGTTGGTCATCCCCCATAGTGAAAAGCAAAGAATCGGACAAAGCCATCTTACCGACATAGGTATTCTTGTACCTCAGTCTTTTCAGTAGTTCACCCTCATGGGAAAACACCCAAACCTGTTGTGGCAACAACCTATCATCCTGTAACTCCATACCACTATAGGCAGCAAACACGTACTGTTCATTAGCGCATACGTCATAAAATCCAACCCTGTTCTCTTTTTCCCATTTTTGTGCCTGAGAGTCGTAAAAAGGAGGACTTGCAAGAACTTCCCATTCTTTCTTCACATCTCCCCTTTCATTTATGGAAAAACAGCTCAAATAGCCCAACGGTTGCGATGCAAAAAACAGCTTTTCTTTGTAGGAAGCGAACCAACCATAAAATTGCAAATTGTTTTTATCGGGATGACCAGACAAAGGAGGATTACCAAAAGTTTTCAAGCAGTTCATCTCCTCGTCCAGTAACACAAACATGTACTCACTACCATAACCTACATAACCAACCATTAATCCACTCTCCATCACATGCAGATTTAACAATGAGATAGAATCAGCCTTAAACCGGCAGGCACGAATACGCTTAAGACGGACACTATCTTTCAAATCCAATTCATATTCAACGCACTTCCTTAAGTTACTGTCGAACAGTTTCATTTTTCCATCCTTTTTCCCTACACATAATGCACTGATGAAATCGTCCGGACCGTTTCCCACCTTTCCCCATGCTGTACATTTTCGACTCGCTTTCTCATAGAACAGCAAACTGTGCTCCATTCCCGGAGTGACGAACATCAGATGGCTCCCAAAATCATTCAACTGGAGAGGTGGATGCATCACTAACTCGTCGCTTATCAATTCGGGGATGACCTCCGTCTCTTCAACTTCCGACAATAGTATTATACTTTGGGGTTCGTGCTTGCAGGAATGAAACAACTGTAATAAGCAAAGACAATACAGCCCGAACACGAATTTACAGTTTTTTAGGTATTCCTTCATAGACAACAATTTTATCACATTTTAAATTACTAAACTCAAGTTTTGGATTTGCTAAGAATAACAAAATTAACCTTGCAAAGATAAAGAAATGTTCCTCATCAATTCAATGCCAAACAAAGCTCATGGATACATATATTTATTCTATAGCAAATCCTAACTTGAGTATGCTGTTAAATGTTTCTCATATTCCAATGTTGCCAAACAGTGTTTCCATTTGGAGTTACTACAATATAATAACAATAGGAAAATTCTTGCCAAACACAATTATTAATTAGATCCTCAATGTGCATTTCATCACTTGCCAACGCCTCTACATTCTCCATCATCACATCAGACATCGTTTCCTGTTTTTGATTTTCATAAACGCCATAACCGGCTGTTGCTACGACGGCTGCCACAAGGGCTATTTTTAAAAAATTATGTTTCATGGTTTTAATCATTTTATTCCCTGCTCTACTATCATATACTCTCTCCCTCAGGGATACAGAAGAAGAGTATAATTCCTTTGTTCCGTATTTATCCTTTCAACGGATGCGGCAAACGTATGGCCGCAAAATAATAATTTGTAGCTTTAAATAAGATAGGATGCAGTTCGGCATAGTCAAATTAAAAACTTGGGTTTTCATTTGCCTATGCGCTCACCTTTGCTTATCTTTGTGCATTGACCTCCTTTCTTTTAAGTGGGTTAGGGAATGAGCGGGGATGCCTCGCTCTCTAACACAGGGCATTTTCCCCTCATTCCTGCTATTATTATTCATTCAGACTCCATCCCATAAATACGTATTTTACTTTTATATTCGTTAATGGACATGGGACATTCCCCACTTCAAGGCAATGTCCAACATCTACATATTCATCATCTGCCAGAGCTTCCGCATTTAACAGCAGAAGATCGTCTTCTATTTCTGTTTTAGAATGTAACCCCATCCACATTCCACAGGCACATACAATGCTTCCGATCAATAAGATTCTTTTTCTTTTCATTTTCAATTTCATTAGTTGTTATTTATTAATACCTCAACTTTGACTTCGTCGATTTTCAATTCGCAAGCTCAAGTTGCAGTTGACGAGTTGACAAGGCGTTTGTAGCGAGCCGTTTCAAGCAGCACTTTATTAAACAGGACATTCCAACCTTGTTGACTGAAGCCTTGTTAACTGGTAAGTTGAGCACTTGCGAAACTTAAAACTTTTATTTATAGTTCCTCCAAGTTCAGATTGTCTGCATTTCAATTTGCCGATAAAATTAAAAAAATACCATCGAAATAAACCATCATGTCAACTGACATCAACTGACATTAATTGTAAACAGCTGTCTATCATAATATTATAAATCGAAAATGTCAGTTGATATCAGTTGGAGTTTTCATCCGAATGATTCATTCTTTTCTGTTTTGTTTATCGAAGAAGGCAGAACAAGCTGATAAAAGCCATTTCTATCATTAGATATAGTAGCAGGCGATACGCTTTCGAGCTTATCCCGAAGGCGTCCTATCATCTTATAAAAACTATCCAAAGAGTAGGTTTCAAGCTCTTTTCCGATAGCTAAGTAAATGTCATGTTTAGACAAAGTGTGATGAGGAGCTTTAAGAAAACATTCTAACAAATTAGACATGGTTGCAGACAGGGTAACAATCGTCTTGTCATTCTCATTACAGAGTACGTTTTGCTCAGCGTCAAAATAGATTTCCATACCCAAATTGTAAAGCCGATCGTTTCTACCTCGTACTTGAGGTTTACACACTATACGCTTGCGTGTTGTCCTTTCGTTATTCTTTGTTTCATTGGCATCTGGAAGTAAAAAATGGAATAGTTTGCGGTATAATAAGGAAAACCATACGATACAAACTAACAATATGCACAATATATTTTGACCTGATGATACAAGGCTCCACCAATTATATGAAATATAGCCGGCTATTTCTAATTCCAGGCGATAGCCTAAATAAGTAGAAACCAAGCTATCGGCTTTTTGTGTCATTCCCTCGGTTTCAGAACAGACAGCATTGATATGCCCGGACATATCTGTCGTTCTGCAAAACACTCTTGTATCAGCTTTTATGTCATGAGCAACCAGCAAACTATCCCAAGTAGCTTGCAACGGTTCTGGAAGAAGTGGCTGCTCCCTCAGAGACAAACTTAGAAGCGCATTTTTCGTGCCATCATTCACATAGGCATGTTTGCGCTTGTATGCAGGAAGATGGAAAACTTGCACCCCATTCTCTGTTAGCAGTTTTATCGAATCCGGTATGGAGGATTTTACAGGTATCTGCCGTTGAGCAGGAATTGGAGTATAATGAAGAGGGAGCGTTATCTGCTCCACTTCTAAATCTATCGCATGAAAAAAGGCTGTTTTTGCCTGTTCATTCCAATTTTGCTTCTGTTGTGAATATGCTTTCCATAAATGGACAGCACACATTGCAGTTAAAAATGTGCCAACAAACAATATCCATACTTTTGGATTTATTTTTTTCACATTCAAAGGCCTCCTTATCATTCTATTTATCCAATTCATAACAATTTCCTTTTGATAGTCGTATTTCATAATGAATGTTACTTTCTTAAACTAATTTATTTCTGCCATAGATTAAACTTCACTAACGGTTCATCACTGTTTACATCTGTAGTCCATAATATCCTCCGCTTTTCGTCCACCGCAATGCCACACACATGACGGTCGAGTACATAACAGCGCAAGGGTGCTCCAGTCAGGCTGAACACATAAAGGTAACGGCCACCATCCGGCAGACTTTTGCCTTGCTGGATGCTTCGGCCAATTTCCTTGAACGAAGTTCCCTGGAAAACAGCATAGACGACACTGTCTGCCACCTGCACGTCGATGAATCCCATGATGCCCGTAGGGATACCATACCCCTGACGCACCTGAAACTGCGGTTCGCCACCGGGACCCATGAGTACCGTATGCGTACTGTCGCGCAGGTTCCACAACTCAAGCACCTCGCCCAACTGGGTGGCCGCAGCCAACACACCGTTACGGGGATTGTAGTCGATGAAGCTGCGCCAAGCTTGTGCCAACGCCGGACGGGAGTGGAGCAAAGCGTCTTCGTTGGCCGTGGGGATGGAGCCGAACCGGCGTAACAGGCGACCGTCGCGGTTCACCACGCAGAAACGGCTGTCACCCGAATAGTCGGGAACGAGGCAAGTGGAGTCGTTGATGCTGACAAAATCGAGCGCACGGAGCAGTTGACGGTCGAGGCTGACCGTACCTACGCGAAGCAGCGAGTCGGCAGAAGGAGCAAACACGAAATGCGCGACCTGCGACCTGCCGGAATCGAGGACATGGAGCGTGTCGCCTGCCCAACGCATGTTTTCGGCGGAAATCAGGTCGTCAGGACCATCGCCACGGCGGCCGAAAGAAGCCAGATGACGGAAGTCGGGAAGGCTGAAGGCGTGGAAGAAATGGTCCGTACCATGAAGATCCATCACCACGGCACGGTCTGCCTGCACGCGGATGCGGAAGGGATAGCGGAACACAGCGGTATCGAGAGGCAGCGGTGTGCCTGCAAGTTCTGCCGTTTGCGGGAAACCGTCGTAAACAGTCACCCTCTCGCGAAGAGGACGGGAACAGGAGGCGAGCCACAAAAGGACAAACGCGGCGGACAAACCGCCAGACAGTCGGGACAGAAACGCCGGTAAGGCGAAAGTCCGGTGGGAAGAGCATAAGGAAATAATACTCATGTTTTTTTGTTTTAAGAATTTGAACAAGTAAAATTCTGCTTGGTAGTTAAGAAGTTCAAGAGTTAAACCGATAATTTTACAATGGTTAATGATGAATGGTTAATGGTTGACGAATCGTAAGCTGACACTGCCCACTAACTCATAAAGATCCACTTTTTCCAAGATACGACTGTCCGCTACGGTGATTGTCTTCCCTTCCGCATCCGGGGAAGAAGCCGATGGCTTGCAGGCCACCATTCCGATAAGGACAAAACCTAAAAGCACGATTCGTGTATTCATTCTTTTTATTTTATTTAAGTTTCGTATGTAATACTACTCTGGAAGTTAAGAAGTTATAGAAGTTATCACTCCGCTTTGCTCTGTTAGAAGTTAAAGCCGATAGTTCGGCAAAAGGGAAAAATAGCAGTAACAGGTCTATCGGCTTTTAACTTCTAAGCCCACCTTGGTGGGCGATAACTTCTTTTAACTTCTTTAACTCCTGTAAGTTTCGCACTTGCGAAACTTGAGTAGACTTATTTATTCTGCGTAAATCTGTGTTAATCTGTGTTTTCTCATCACAGAGACCCCAGATTCACAAACTGCGGCACCTTCCATGCCATCTTTTGCAGTTTCGTCCATACAGCAGGCATTCCATGACTCCGGTACATCCGCACATCCTCCTCCCACATCTGTTTCCTCCGCTTGCGGTCCGTGCTTAGTCCTCCCATCCGCATCCTTACAATATATTCGTTCAGGTATTCCACTTTCAGGTTCGCTTCGTACAGGTAGCGGAACAGCAGATCCGAATCCGCTGCAATCCGGTAACTTTCGTCATACAGCCCCAATCGGTCCATACAAGTCTTGCGGATGTAGCAGGTAGGATGCAGCGGCAACCATCCGTGCCGCACCTTCCATTTCCTGTAGCTTCCCCCTATCCAGTTGCGCACCACCCGGTTCGTGTCGTCTGCATCAACAAACAGGCCGTTTCCATACACAAAGTCCGCACCGGTTTCCTCAAACCGCCTTACAATCCGGCTGATGATATCCGTAGCATAAAGGAAATCATCCGAATGCAGCAGACCCACGATATCACCCGTCGCCACCCGTATTCCTTTATTGATACCCTCGTACATTCCGCTGTCCGGCTCCGAGATAATCCGGGTAATGCGATCGCTGTACCGTTCAATTACCTGTAACGAACGATCCCGGCTGGCTCCATCCACCACAATGTATTCAATGTCCGGATAATCCTGCGCCAGTACGCTTTCGATGGCATGCGCGATGGTCGCTTCCCGGTTGAAGCAGGAGGTGATAATAGAAACTTTCATAAATTATCGTTATCAGATTACAGAACAGAAGGCACAGAATTGTACCGAAAAATTAGTATTTTGACTCTGCATATTCCACTTTCTTTATTTCAGAGTATCAACATACGTTTACACAAAATCACTAGAATTCCAGCAATTCTGTTAATTATCTCAAATTCATATATGAAATAATAACTCATTGTTGAAAGTGTTTATAATATCCTCTATCCGCATATTCCAACAATTCTGTATCCCCTCTACTATCCCCATAAGCCGTTAAATAGTAATTACTTTTCACTGGAAGTATTTCCTGAAGCCTTCTAACTTTTTCTTTACCATAGCAATTAGCTGTCAAGAAGCATCCTGTCAACAGATCATTCGAATCAACCTCAATCCTAGTTCCTATTACTGCAGCAACCTTCAGATAACGTCCAAAAGGAATCACCCAATTCTCAATACTGGCACTGACAATTATCACATCAACTTGTGCAGCCACATATTCCTGTATTTGCTTGACAGCCGAGGTATATAACAATTCATCTTTTTTCTGATAAAAAAAGTCTTCACATAGTTGATTAAACTGTACCAAAGGTGTACCTTTAAAGAAAAATGCAAAAATCTTTTGTTTTGCTTTCCAGTTTGGATATAACCTTAATTTAAAAGCAAGCAACCAAAATGCATTCCTCAATATCCCTATGTAAAACATAATATTACCTTTAGAAAATTTTATAAATTCCAACAATGTATCCTTTCGGGTAATAGTTCCGTCAAAGTCAAAAGCCGCAACCTGTTTCATAAAATCAATAATACAGAATAATAGAAAATACCACTATCCAACCGAAAATACACAGCTGAATGAAACGATCTTTCATCAACACTTTAGTTGGACTTCCACTTTTTAGATCTACAATTGTCAACTGTAAATATCTCATTATACCTGCCAAAACAAAGACAGAAGTCATATAAAGATAAGATGTCTGCATCCGAGACACAACCTCATCCGATACCGTATACATAATGTAACAGACCATAGTAATGGATGCCACAATTGAAATAGCTTGATTCATAAAAGCCAGATTGTAACGGATTACATTTTTTCTGATTTTTACTCCCGTATTTTCATATATTATAACATCGTCACGCCGTTTAGCAAAAGCTAAAAACAAAGCCAACAGAAAAGTCATCAATACAATCCACTGAGAAAGATAAATACCGGTAGCCACACCACCGGCCATGATCCTCATAACAAAACCTGTAGAAATAATGAATACATCGACTATAGCTATCTGTTTGAGTTTAACACAATATGCTACATTCATAGCCACATAGAAACCTATAATATAAGCCAAAAACTTTCCACTACTTCCCAACAAAACAAAAATCAAGATAAACGACAAAGCCAAAGAAAGCAAAGCAACGACATATCCAGTTAATTTAGATATCTTTCCACTAGCTATAGGCCGCATACATTTCTTGGGATGTAATTTATCGGCTTCTGCATCCCAAATATCATTAAAACAGTAGATCGCACTTGCCGCAAAACTATAAGAAAAGAAAGCAACTCCACAAGGCAACCAATAACTGTAATCTGTTAAATGGCGATCAAAAAAAAGTGGAAAAATAATAAAAAGATTCTTCAACCATTGATGAGGACGAAGAAGAATCATTGCTTCTATTAAATAATTATCTTTCATACCGTATTTCATGTTACAGGATTTAATTTCGGTTATTAAGAACCTGTATTTCATGATCTTTGGTTATCCAAATACAATCATATTTATCTCTTTCCATTGATATGATACTATCTTTTTTTTCTTCAAAATCTTTATATCCAAGACGTATTTTTTTTAATTTCCTTGGATATTTATAATTGTATTCCCTAATAACCGCGTTACCACAATCAAAAGCTTTGTATGGGTCTTTATTAAAAGCAACTCCAGCCTTATCTTTACCACTTGTTGTACCAATCCAAAGTACATTATCCGGTGTTTCTCCGGAAAGTTCTTTGATAGTTTCAGCCATTTCCTTACCGATTCGACCTCCTGTTACTCCTAAATAATATTTATGCACATCTGTAAGTAATGTTGCCAACACAAAAATGAATATTGCATTTTTAAGTTTTCTGTCAATATTCATTTTATTGAATATGAATGAAAAAAATAAAACTATAAAAATATTTGACGGTAAAGAAGACATTTCCCCTGCTCTGGTAATTAACGATGGTAGTGAAGCTATGAATATCAGGCATATCATAATAAATGAGGGTAATAGATTAGATTGTATTTTTTTTAAGGCTATTATTGATAAATACAAACCTGATATTGATAATATGCCACTAACTACTAGTAGAATCCAATTTCCGTAATATATTGCTGAAGTATCAATAGGAACAATAGCCAATCCATACAATATTAATACATTTTTCATAAACAATACAGGAGTGAGGCTATACCCACCCGTACCTTGAATAATGCCTTTTAAATGATTGTTCTCAATAGCATTTTGCGCTACTAAAGTTTCATTCTGAGTTTCATTCAAAGCTTCATATTGTACGTACCACAATGATAAATATATTAAAACAGGTATTGCACTCAGTAATAAATCTTTTATAATGTTTTTCCAAGGTAATTCTTTAATAGATGAAATATCGTTTCCCAATGTATAGATTAACCACTTGTAAACAGGGGCTATTATAAGAAAAACAAATCCCGTTTCTTTGGATAAACAACAGAATATTCCTGCAAGCACTAAAATTAGTTTTCTAAATCTATGTTGTGAAATATATACCTGAACATATATCATTCCGAACAGTACAGCCCACACCATAGTGAAACCATCTACAGATAACAGGCTACCCATGTTAGTTGCTAAAATCAGAAATATAATAGATGATATAAAAGCTATCTTATTAGCTACTTTTATCCTGCCCATCAGCAAATATAAAAGATATGCTATTATAAAATATGACGTAACTGTTATAAAATGATTCAAATATGGATACACAACAGGAATATAAGTTTCAGTCTTTAATAAGATGTCCTCAATCGGCCTCCAGTAGTCTCTTTCTAATAGCATTTGATTATATAACCAAGTATGTCCCTCTACATCCCAGTCTGAATGATTATCAAAAAATCTCAAAAAGAGCCAATCATCCCCAGTCGGTTCTATAAACATACTAAGGATTAGAACGGTAATATACAATAATACAAATATGATTTTACTATTTTTCATCGGAATATAAATTTTGTTATTTATAATAATTCTCCTTCAAATACGCCTTGATTTTTTCAGCGTCGTGGCCGAAGCGTTTCTTGATTTCATATATCTTGGCATCCACCAACATCCGATACCAGAATCCCTGCAGAATGTGCCAAATAAAACCTTCTTTCCCATCCAAGAATCCGGCTTTCAGTACATAACGCAGGAAGAAATTGATAAACGGTCGGACAAACAAAGGAGCCTTGACGTATTTTATTTTCAGCCAACGTTTCCGTTCTGCATCAGTTCCCCAGAACTTAGGTTCTACTTCCTTACTTTGGTCATCCATTTCATACTCCATCAGAAGCATATTAATGGCTTCGCGATTAGAATAATTGTTATGTTTCTGTGTCCACCAAGATAAGTCATTCAGATTTTCATCAGTCTGATCTCCATCAATGGCAATAGTAGAACCAGAAAAAATAATCAAATGCTCATCCATCCATTTATTTTCACTTGCTCCATATCCTTTACGAATAAGTTTGATTTGAGGAGCCGGATACCACCCTCCATGAAGAAGAGGGCGACCCATGAAAACTATTTTTTTATTAACGTAGATGCCATTCACATCAGCAGAAATCTGAGGAAGACATTCAATAACTTTATCTTTTAAATTCTCTTCTACATATTCATCTGCATCCACTCGCCAGATCCAATCAGCAGAGATAGGCAAATTATTAATGCCCCAGTTGAATTGCTGAGCCTGATTTTCAAATGGATGTTGATAAACCTTCGCCCCCATCTGTTCAGCCATTTCGCACGTACGATCCGTACTGAAAGAATCGATTACAATTATCTCGTCACAGACTCCCTTCAACGACCGGATACATCTTTCCAGATGTTTCTCTTCATTCTTGGTAAGAATGATGGCTGCTATTGAATTGTTACTCATTTCAGATTTCTTATTTTCAATGTCTTGGCAGGATTTCCTCCTACCACATGATAATCATCTACATTTTTATATACCGAAGCGGTAGCTCCTACCACAGCAGCTGTTCCTATACAAACACCCAACCCGATAAAAGCTTTCGTTCCAATCCAGGCCTTATTTCTTATCCGGATAGGTGCTGTTATCAAAGAATCATTCGCCGTATTCAGTTTATCTACCTCATGAGAAGCTGTACAGAGATAAGCATATTGTGAGACCACTGCGTCATCTTCCAATATTACCCAATCCTGATTATAGCAAATCACATTCGGACCTAAACACGCCCGATGCCCCATTTGCAATTTCCAAGGTGCCCATATCTTTACCGAGGAATAAACTTCAGCATCCCATGCTAATTTTGCCCCAAATATTTTTAATAATGCAACACGCCAAACACGAAAAAACTTTGTTACAAAAGGCCGAAACAAAAAGAAAGAGACACAGTTCCACAAAGCCCGTCTTATTTTAGTCCGAATAAGTACACGGCCAACTGCATGTTTTTCAAATCCCATAATCAAATTTGTTATAAGTATCAATATTGCATACTATCAGTCTACTACCCCCCTTTCTTCACCATCATCTCCATCTTCTCCTTCTTCCTCCTCGCCGCCAGCATATTATTAATCTGCAACCGCACATTGTCCACGGTGCCGCCCGATATAAGGTTGGCAGCAAAAGGCAGAAGTTTCTGAATAAAGGCAGCTTTTACCACAATTTCCTTGCGCACATGTCCGTCTTCAAGCATCAGCTTTACCACATCGGCCAATTCATACGCCGAATTGCAATTGCCAATCTGTTTCACATAGAAACGTAACTTTTCCACATCATGCACATACCTGTACAGCTCCTGTTCCTGCCGTGTCATCGTTTCGTTTGTATTGACAACCTCTTTTCTCTGACCGATAGAATCAGCAAATTGTTCTCCATAAAAATACTGAACAACAGAAGTAGCCGAAGGCATTATCGTATTCGTTCCACCGTTGATATTAATTACGATTCTTGTTTTATCATCCATTTTCGTGATGTAAAAAGTTTATTTTAATTTTTTCATGCAAAATTGCGCTGTGGATGTGTCAAATAAAGTTACACTTTCATTCTGGTATGTTGAACTGAGCAAGAAATATTCCTATTTGGATGCTCCTACTTAATAAGTCTCAACAAACACTCAATAGTAAACTTCCAATTTTAGGGTATCCCCTTTTAGACGGGCGCCAGTCGGCACCCGT
>OMCA01001382.1_pt1 | contig 11433 bp, 8 predicted proteins | sample 1673621 | NCBI WGS metagenome assembly OMCA01 (sample SAMEA103958117, study PRJEB25191) | human gut metagenome | biome: human-associated habitat [ENVO:00009003]; feature: intestine environment [ENVO:2100002]; material: feces | place: Germany | collected 2013/2015
ACATCCGGATACTCTTCATTAAAATCTTTCTGGATCTCATCCATTACATTTGCAAGGCTTGCTGCAATAAATACATACAGATCACCACTTGCATCCTCTGTTGTTGCAGCCTGTACACTTCCTGCACTCATTCCTGCTACCATAACGCTAGCCAGCATTACAGTTAATATTTTTTTCTTCATGAATATATCTCCCTTCTTTTCTCTCAAATGTTGTTCAATATTCATGCTAATATTTTAACTGTAATAAAAATTCAAATCAATTTAACAGCTGCAATTTGCAATAGAAATTTTTTTTAGAACCTCAAAATATTTTAGTAGTTCCAGTCATCACTGCCACTGTCATAGGAATCTGAATCATTTCCCTCATCAACATAATCATCGCTTCCGTCATCATAGTCGTCACTGTCATCATAGCTGCTGCCATCATCATAACTACCGTTATCCGAAGAACTGAAACGCGAATCCGAGCCTTTCCGGCACTCTAAGTGTCCGATTCTGGAGAAACGGACAACCACAGGGCACTTTCGCCGCATTACTTGTCCGATTCTGGAGAATCGGACATTCAGACATGCGCCTATTCGACGGATTTGAGCGAACTAATCGGGTCGATACGATCCAACACCGGATTCACGAACAACTGCACGAGCAGCGCGAAAGCCATGGTCGCGCCGGCCGCAATCACATAACTCAACGGCGTGCATTCCACTTCGAAATACAGTGCGGGCATATTCAACGCAGCCGTCAGCAATCCGCCGACGAAACGGCCGAGAGGCAAGCCCAGCACCACGCCCATCATGGTGAGCACCATCATTTCACGGTTCACATAGTGGTGAACCTCTTTGTCGAAGAATCCGAGCACCTTGAGCGTGGCCATCTCGCGTTCACGTTCTGACACGTTGGTGTTGGCGAGCGTGAACAACACCACGAGCGCGAGCCCGCCCGCGAGCGCCACGATCAGCGCGACCACCGCACCCATCAGATCGAATTTGAAGCTTTCCGCCATGTGCGCGCAGCTCACGGCTTTCATGACCGCATCGTCGTCTTCCAGCTTTTCCGCATAGGCGGCCTGGGATTCGCCTGAACCTTTGAGCTTCGCATACATGGCGTTCCACACCAATTGTTGGCCGTTTGACGATGCGCCATTCGAGGTACCGGATTCGCCGTTTTGATTGTCCGATTCTCCAGAATCGGACGCGGAAGATGCGGAAGACGTGCCGGATGCAGCAGTATCGAACAGCTGGCGATAATAGGTTTCGCTCACATACACGTCCGATCCGATCACACTGCGGATCACCGCGCTGACATGCGCTTCGGCCTGCATATCGTCACCGTTGGTCAGCGTTACCATACCGCCCGCTTTGACGCCCATCGCGCTTGCCGCGGACTGCGATACGATCACGCCGTCATCGCCCAGACTTACCGTATCGGCCGCACCATCCACCCAACTGGAGCGCACCGGCTGCAACGTGACCATCTTGCCGAACTCGCTGCGTTCACTGTCGGGCACGGCAACCAGCTGAATGCTTTCGCTCCCCGAATCGCCGGTCAAATCACCCGATTCAACGCGCACGTCCATGCTCGACGTGACGCGACCATCCGAAGCGACTTTCTGCCGCATCGCATCAGCGTCATCATCGTTCGCGACCACCATCAAATCGTACTGATACACGTCCTGATACTGTTTCGCGCCCAATGCGGCAACGGTGTCGTTGATCGCAAGTCCGCACACAATCAGCGCGGTGCAGCCGGCCACGCCGCCGACCGTCATGATCAGACGCGATTTGAAGCGGAAAATGTTGCGCGCCGTGACTTTGCCGAGGAAGCTCATGCGATTCCACAACGGCTTGATACGCTCCAGTAGAATGCGCGATCCTGCACGCGGCGCTTTCGGACGCATGAGACTGGCCGGCTTCTGTCGCATTTCCTGCGCGCACGCATACACGGTTGCGGCAAGCACGCCGACCACGAACAGCGCGACTCCGGCCGTTCCGTACAGCCAGTCGTATGCCAAGCGTACGTCCGGCATCACATACAAGCCTCGCAATACGACGAGCAGGAACGCCGGAATGCCAAGGAAGCCTGCGATCAGGCCGAGTCCACCGCCGATCAGGCAGGCGAACAGCGCGAACAACAGGTATCGTGAGGCGACCGCAAGACGCCCGTAGCCGAGCCCTGTGTATGTGCCGATCAGCCCGCGATCCTCTTCGACCATGCGCGCCATGGCGGTCAGACTCATCATCACCGCCACGAGCAAGAACACGATCGGGAATGCGTTGCCCAGCGATTGGATGGATTCCAGATCAGATTTCAGCGAGCTGAATCCGCCGATTTGCGACCGGTCCTGCACATACCAACGCACTTGCGGAATGCTGTCTTCCAGCTCGTTTTGCTTGGATTGCAGTGTCCGTTCGGTGTCTTTTTTCTGCTGGTCCAATTTCGATTGTGCCTGGTCGAGTTGCGCTTTGGCTTCCGCTAATTGCGGGCTTGCGGCAATTACCGTTTCACGTAGTGTTTCACGGGTTGTTTCGTCGAGGGATCCTGCAGCCGCGCCCGCCTGCATATTGACGATTTGGTCGATTTGCTGATTGAGCTGGCTGCGATTGCTGTCGATCTGCTGTTGCGCTGCGGCGAACTGTTTGTCGGTTTGCGCTTTCGCCTCGTCGATTTGTTTGGTTCCAGCGTCGAGTAGTTCCTGATGACGCGCTTTCTGGCGATTGGTTCGCACCGTGCCGTCGATGCGGTCAGCTACTTCGCTGACGGTGTCGTCGTACACGTCACTGAACGAGTCCTTGTCGGCGGTGCCTTTCACGAGAATGGTGACGGCCGTGTACATGCTGCCGGTCACACCGTCGGACGGCGCAAAGAACGTGTAGTCGCTGGTGGCGGAGGAACGGAATGCGTTCGTACCCGAATAGCCGTCTGGATTGGTGAGATCCTGCGGGTCAAGCACCACGCCCACAATAGTCAGTTCGGTGGGGAAGCTCGGTGCCTGATTGTCCGATTCACCAGAATCGGTCACCCGTGCGGCACGTTTGCCATCCTGCGTGTCCGATTCTGCAGAATCGGACATCTGGGACCCGTTTTCGCCCGTTTGATTGTCCGATTCTGCAGAATCGGACACAGAAGAAGACGCCGAATCCTGCGGTGTCACCGTAATATGGTCGCCCTTTTTATATCCGGAATCCTTGATGAATTTGCGCGTCACCGCGATCTCACCGGACTTCTCCGGCATGCGTCCGCTTTGCAAATACGGCTGGTCAATGCCGTTCGTGCCGATCTCCTGCATGGTCACGGTTTTTTTGCCGTTCAGATCGACGGTCACGGTTTGCGAACGTTCGCCCTGCACTTTCGCGACACCGGAAATCTTACGGAGCGCGGCAATATCGTCATCGGTCAATCCGGCCGTCGACAACACCTGAATGTCGTGCAATCCTTGGGTGTCGAAAAAACGATCCGTCGCAAGAAAAGCGTCTCGGCAACCCGCGTAAATGCCCGTAAGCACGGCGACGCCCAGCAACGAGATCAGTGCGATGGAGATGAATCGCTTCCACGCATGCAACCACATACGCACCATGTCTTTGATGAATGCCATGACGACCTCCAGCCCGTAGCGCTCAAGCAGCACCAACCATTGCTCCCAAAACCTTCATTTTATTGAACTATCGAACTATTGAACACTATGAAACCGAATCCACGCGCTACAGCTACAATCGGGGAAGACGCGCCATACCAAAAACCATAGGCGCGTCACCTACCACTACTGCCGAACGCAACATCGCCAAGATCGCAAACTTTTGCCGAATTTGCCGAATATTGCCGAGGCACCCAAGAAGAGGAAGCATTCATGAGCGACGCAACCGTTGCGAAGAAACCGCGCGAAACCGACGATGTGCCGGTTCCGCCGACGCTGCGCAAGTCTTTGAAGAATCGTCATATTCAATTGATCGCATTGGGCGGCGCGATCGGCACCGGCCTGTTCTATGGTTCCAGCGAGTCGATTCAGCTGGCGGGCCCGGCCATTCTGCTCGCCTATCTGATCGGCGGTCTGGCGATTTTCCTGATCGTGCGCGCCCTGTCCGAAATGGCGGTCGAGGATCCGAAGGCGGGCGCGTTCAGCTATTACGCCACGCAGTACTGGTCGAAGCGAGCCGGCTTTATTTCCGGCTGGAATTACTGGTTCAACTACGTGCTCGTGGCCATGGTGGAGTTGGCCGTGGTTGGCTCGTTCGTGAATTACTGGTTCCCGAACATTCCGAAGTGGGTGTCGGCGGCGGTGTTCCTGGTGGCCATCGCGGCGCTGAATCTTATGGGCGTGAACAAGTTCGGCGAATTTGAATTCTGGTTCGCCATCATCAAGATCGTGGCCGTGCTTGCCATGATTTTCGGCGGTTTGTATGTGATCATCGCGAATGTGCCGACCGCTTCGGGCATTCGCGCGTCGTTCGCCAACTGGTTTACCGTTGACGGCGGATTCCTGCCGCATGGCCTGATGTCTCGCAATGCGGACGGCACGTGGACCGGCCTGCTGATGGCGCTGGTCGTGGTGATGTTCAGCTTCGGCGGTACCGAGCTCATCGGCATCACCGCGGGCGAAACCGAAAATCCGCGCACCACCATCCCGAAGGCCACGAACGGCATTATCTGGCGTATTCTCGTGTTCTACATCTGCGCGCTCGGCGTGATTATGGCCGTGGTGCCGTGGAGCACGATCGACGGCAATTCCAGCCCGTTCGTGCAGATTTTCGACTCGGTGGGCGTGCATGCGGCCGCCGGCATTCTGAATTTCGTGTGCTTGACCGCCGTGATGAGCGTGTACAACTCCGGCCTGTACGCGAACTCGCGCATGCTGTATTCGTTGGCGAAGCAGGGCAATGCGCCCGCGTATCTGGGCCGCCTGAACAAGCGCGGCGTTCCGGTCGGGGGTGTGATCACGTCGGCCATCATCATTGCGATCGCCGTGGTGGTGGTGTTCGTGTGGCCTGATTTCGCGTTCAATTATTTGATGTCGATTGCCACGATTGCCGCTGCGATTAATTGGATCATGATCATGATTACGGAAATTAAGTTCCGTCGCGTTGTCGCCGCCGGCGACGGTCCGAATGATTTAAAGGGATTGAAGGGCCAGGAAGCACTTGACAAACTTGCGTTCAAGCTGCCGTTCGCCAAGGTGACGCCGTATGTGGTGATCGCGTTCATGCTGCTGGTCGTGGTGCTGATGTGCTTCTCCGCAAGCTATCGCATCGCAGTGGTCGCCGGCGTGATTTGGCTGGTCGTGCTGTTCGCCGCCTATCAGATCACACAGAAGCGCGCCTGAAGTCGTAAGGCAACAATGCGCCCATGCCTCAAGCGAGGGGCACGGGCGCTTTTTGATTTCAGATTACGATTTCAGATTTCAGATTTTGATTTCCAATCCGCGATTCCCGGGCTGTTCTGGGGACTCGCGCCGTTCGACCTGTGGTACCTGTCGAAGCAGTCCGGCAACACCGTCGCAATCCTGTATGGCGTAACCCTTGCGGCGATCGCCGCGATCGGCTCGCTGCTCGCTTTCATCCTGCCCTTGTCGGGGCGCAGCAAATGCGCAATCGCAATTTTTTAATTCATCATCGCATTAACTCATCATCGCATCTTATTCCGCTGCCGGAGCGGGACCGGTCGAAGCGCGGGCACGCAATTCGTACGGCCCTTCCATCAGATGCCCCACACGCTCGCCGCCGATCAGCTTGAGCAGCAATCCGGCGGCCTGCTTACCGGTATCGACCACGTCACGGCCCATGGCGGTCAGGTTCGGATACGCCGCGGTGCACATGAGGGAATCATCCCACGACATGATGGAGATTTCCTCCGGTACTTTGATGCCTTGCGAAGCTGCCACGCCAAGGCCAGCCAACGCCATCACATCATTGTCGTAGATGATCGCCGTCGGATGCTCAGAGAACGCCAGCAGGCGCTTCGTGGCCTCGCGACCGGTTTCCGGCGTGTAGTCGGTGTGCAGGCAACGATAACGCATGCCCAGCTCGGAAGCGACGTCCGCAAAGGCGGAATCGCGAATATACGAGTGCGCAAGCGATTCGGGACCGCCGACGCGGGCGATCTGACGATGCCCGAGATCATACAGGTATCGCACCGCTCGGCGCACGGCATCGGCGTCGGCGCTTGACAGACTCGGCAGATTGCCGACCACGGAGGCATCGGCAATGGCAAGCACCGGCATCTCCTCATGCTCCTCAAGCAAGGCAACGCAAGGGTCTCCAAGCTCGACATTGACGAGCAGCATGGCGTCGACGTTGCCAGTAGCAATCCAATCATCGATGATCGAAAGCTTCGCGTCCTCACCCACGGCCATGCGTACCAGCAGAGAATAATCGTATTTTTCCAGCTCGGCGCCAAGACCGGAAATAAGTTCCATCATGTAGGATTCGACGGAAAGCAGCTTCGGGTCGTAACCCAGCGCTAGACCCACGCGCTGCGTCTTCGCCTTGGCCAGCGCCTGTGCCGCGCCATTCGGCTTCCATCCCAGTTCGTGTGCGACCTTCAACACTTTGTCTCGAGTCACATCGGAAACACCAGACTTGCCGTTGAGCGCATACGAAACGGCGCTACTAGAGACTCCCGAAGCCTTGGCAACGTCAAAAATCGTCACCTTGCTTTTTTGAATAGGCATGTCCGTGTCCTTCTTCTTAACTTAAATCGCAACTTAAACGGTTCATCTACATCGTACAGTAAAAGCGCCGACCAACCTCTTGAAAAGTCAGCGTTCACAACACTTTCGTTTCTTAAGGTTGGCGGCGCTTCAACTTATGTTTTTACTCAACCGAACACGTCAACTGAAATTTCAGTAGTCCTCTATCCACTCTTCTACCGCTTCAGTAGACGGCGTACTCGCGGAAGCTCACCATTCGCGCTTCGGATCGTTGGCGGAACGCGGCACGTTGGCGGCTGCGAACGCACCCGGAGCGGCAAGCGCTGCGGCATCGGCAGTGGCGATATGCAGCACGACGCTTTCGCCCGGAAGCAGCGAGACCATGCCCTCGGCCACCGAAGCCTTCGCGTCGACCTTATCTGCCATGCAGAACAGGTCGCGCACGTAGCTCTTGGCTGTGGCGGTAAGTTCCACGCCATCTTCCACGGCAACGGCCGCGGCACTGAGGGCGAGTTTCACGTAAAACATTTCTTGTATTCACGCAATGGTTGCGGCACGGATGGCCATCCGCGCGTTCCGGAAGACGAACAGATGGCCGCCGAACTGACCGCATACCTGGAATCATTCGGCCCGGACCTCTGGCAATAGCCTATGCGCTCGCAGTGCAGCGCATTTTATTTGATTCGTTTCTGCGATTTTGGTGGCATAAATCGCAGAAACGTTGATTTTTCAACGATTTTTTATTTGACTGGTATTTGATTCGTATTTGACTGACGTGCGATCAGCAGGACTTCAATCGCAATATAAAGCGTGCGATTGCAGCACACTATAAGCACAGCAATCGCACGCTATTCATCGTCAACTATCGACAATCATGTGACGCAGCCGTTCAACGCAACTATCTAACGTGATTATTCAGCGTGATCAGAGTCGGTGTGATCGGTCAGGTCCAGCTTGAATGGGTGAGCAGGCAGATTATTGTCATTAAACAACGGTGCCGGACCCCAGCTACGCCATGCGTAGCGCATCATCACCGGCGCTGGCACTTCCGGCGTGGCCAACGTAATCGTGCCGATACTGCGGCTGTTGATCGGAATACCGAATTCCGTGGCGTTGTAATCGACCACGTTGACCTTTGCGTTGACCAGATCGTCAATATCGCAATCCACGAAAATCGCGGCGTAGGCCGGATGGAACACACCATCGGCACCGGCAAGCTCGAAACCGGAACGTTCCGGCAGACGCACCAGCGAAGGCAGGCTCTTGGCGAACTCGTCACCAAAACTGTCGGGCGCAGTACCGCTGAAATGCAGGCCGTGCGCGTACCGGAAGAACAGGCGTACGCGGCCGCCTTCGTCGCAGCGGAAACCCAGCACAGTCGGCCCATACACCGGAATACGGCTCATACCATACACTTGGCGAAGCGCACAATTGCCTAGACGCTCGCCCGGTGTACGTTTATCAACCGGATGAATGTTGTTGTATTCGCCGCAATCCATAGTGCAGATGGCGAACACATTGTCGATGGACTGCGCGGCATCCCACTGGGCCTCGCGCAACACCGGCCACAGCATCGGATCGCCGTCGCCCTCGTCGACCTTCTTGTCAATCCACTGCGGCAATTGCACGATCAGGAACGGCAGGCTTTCGCTCCACAGCGCACGCCATTCACCAATCATCATGCCCAGCAACTCACGGTAGGATCCGCAATACGGCTCGTCTTCCTCGCCCTGATACCATAGGAATCCCGCCAAGGAGTAAGGCACAATGCGCTCCAGCATGGCATGGAACGCGCCTGACGGACGCCACTGCGAGGTCGGCGTCATCGGCGGCGGCCACGGGCATTCGCCATACTGTTGGGTCAGCGTATCCCACGTCACATCAGGATCGTCTTCGCGGGCGGCTGCGATCGACGCATTCCACGTATCAGAACGCGACTGCCATTCGCCGTACTCCAAATCGAACTGTTCCTGCGTTTTACCTGCGATCGCCTGCTCATAGCGCGCAAGATAGCCGCGCCCGGATTCGCTGGAATTCAGTGCATCTTCGCTCGTCCAGCAACTGATCGACGTACCCCCGATATAGCAGTCGATAATGCCGATCGGAAGGTCGGAATCAAGTTCATCACGCAGTTTTCGCGCAAAATAGTACGCTACCGCACTCATTACGCCACTATTTTCAGGCGATGATTCCTGCCAGCTTGCCGCATGTTCGGCGTTGCGATTGATCACACCGGTTTTCGGCACATTGTAGAAGCGCAGTAACGGATCGGCACAGTTATCGAGGGCTTCCTCGGCGTCTTCACTGTTGCGCAATTCAAGTTCCATATTGCTTTGACCGCCGGCCAGCCATACTTCGCCGATAAGCACGTCATAATATTCGATGAAATCGTTGCCTGCGGTGACGCGCAACGTGTAAGGGCCACCTTCGGGCTGTGCCGGCAGCATGACGCGCCACGGTGAAAAACCGTTCTTGATCTCTTTGGAGGCGTACGCATGCGCCTGCACGATCACGGAACCATCGAAATCGCGGATTTCCGCGGAAACCTCAAGTCCGGCGCAATCGGCATCAAGCGCGCCGAACACGGCGATGGGCTTGTTACGCTGCAACACCATATGCGAGGCGAAAATCGCGGCGACGTGCAGAACTCCTGACGTGCTACGGTCTTCGGTAGGTTCAGCCGACGTTGTCATTTCAGAACCAGGTGCGGGACCAGTCGCAGTGACCATGACATCTCTTCCTATAGAAAAACCGTAAGAAACCGTACATATCTATCCTAGAACAATATGCGACAGAACATACAAAAAAGACCGCCACCCGTAAGGGCAGCGGTCTTGTAAAAGACTCAGCGATTAGCCGAATGAGCCACATCAGCCACGGGCGATCTTGCCGGTGAAGGTGGCCATATCAGCGTCGTCATCCTTGCCGTTGTTCCAGGAGAACATGGCGCGCAGCTTCGGACCGACGGTCTCGATGCGGACGTTGCCGTACTCTTCCTGCAGAGCCTTGAACTTCGGAGCGCCAGCGTCCTGGTCCTCGATGAACTCCTTGGCGAAGGAGCCGTCCTGGATGCGCTGCAGGTGGTACTGCATGCGCTCACGCACGTGCTCGTCGATGCAGGTGTTGGTGTAGTCGCCGTACTGGGCGGTGTCGGAGCAGGACCAGCGAGCCTTGTTCAGACCACCCTCGTTCATGAGGTCGACGAGCATCTTCAACTCGTGGCAGACCTCGAAGTAGGCGATTTCAGGCTGGTAGCCGGCGTCGGTGAGGACCTCGAAGCCCATTTCAACAAGCTTGTTCACGCCGCCCATGAGCACATTCTGCTCGCCGAACAGATCGGTCTCGGTCTCCTCGGTGAAGGTGGTCTTGATGGCGCCTGCACGCAGAGCGCCCAGAGCCTTGGCGTAAGCCAGGGTGATGTCCCAAGCGTCGCCGCGCGGATCCTGCTCCACGGCCACGACGACCGGAACGCCACGGCCGTTGGCGTACTCACGACGCACGATGTGGCCCGGGCCCTTCGGGGCGACCATGAACACCGGATGATCCTCGGACGGCTTGATGTAGCCGTAGTGGATGTTGAAGCCGTGAGCGAAAGCAACAGCTGCACCCGGCTTGATGTTCGGCTCGATGTCATTGGCCCAGATGGTGCGCTGGTACTGATCCGGAGCCAGAATCATGATGATATCGGCCTCAGCAGCAGCTTCCGGAACGGACTTGACTTCCAGACCCTGCTCCTTGGCGTGCTCGACGGACTTGGAGGTCGGACGCAGGCCAACGACGACGTCCACACCGGAATCGCGCAGGTTCAGAGCGTGAGCATGACCCTGGGAACCGTAACCGATGATGGCAACCTTCTTACCTTCGAGGACCGAGAGATCGCCGTCGTTCTCGTACCAGATTTGTGCAGCCATTGTACTTGGCACTCCTTTTTATGTAGTGGGGTGAACGCCTCCCGGCGCTCGGGTTTCTACCATTCGCAGATGAATTCGCGTGTTTTTGTGCATGGATTTTGTCCTGCAAACTGGGGTCTATCCTACTCCCGTCCCTTCCTAAATAAGCATTGAGTCCACAAAGTGGGCCACCGCCTAGCCGTGCGGCTCTCCCGACAATCAGTACTGCGATCCCGCATACGAAATATCCCAGTCATAAAACAACACAGCAACAAAAAAGAAGCCACCGCGGTGAGACGGTGGCTTCCAACACGTTTCGCGTGTATTGCGCTACTACGTTATTCATCGGCCCTTAACATGCAGCCGCTACAGCGAAATCACTGAACCTGGGTACGAGCGATCTTGCCGTTGAAGGACTCGGCCATATCGGCATCGGCGTCCGTCTGGTTGTTCCAAGAGAACATGGCGCGCAGCTTCGGACCAACGGTCTCCAGGTGCGGGTGGCTGTACTCTTCCTGCAGCTCCTTGAACTTCGGAGCGCCCGCGGCCTGATCATCCATGAACTCCTTGGCGAAGGAGCCGTCCTGAATGCGCTTGAGCTGGTACTGCATGCGCTTCTTGGTCTCTTCAGTGATGACGGTGGAGGTGTAATCGCCGTACTGAGCGGTGTCGGAGCAGCTCCAGCGAGCCTTGTTCAGACCACCCTCGTTGGCCAGATCCACCAGCATCTTCAGCTCGTGGAACACCTCGAAGTAGGCGATCTCCGGCTGGTAGCCAGCCTCGGTCAGCACATCGAAGCCCATATCGCACAGGTGGTTGATGCCACCCATGAGCACGTCCTGCTCACCGAACAGATCGGTTTCGGTCTCCTCGGTGAAGGTGGTCTTGATGGCGCCTGCGC
>OMCA01001387.1_pt1 | contig 11424 bp, 6 predicted proteins | sample 1673621 | NCBI WGS metagenome assembly OMCA01 (sample SAMEA103958117, study PRJEB25191) | human gut metagenome | biome: human-associated habitat [ENVO:00009003]; feature: intestine environment [ENVO:2100002]; material: feces | place: Germany | collected 2013/2015
AATTTCAGATTATGACCCGGATTACAGAAGAGGATGGAATCCGGCGTGTGTGGAAGCTTTCGCTGCAGAAAGAGGGAGAACTCCACATTCGGCATATGTATGAAAACTATAGAAAGCTGGAGCATCTGTACACCTATGCGGGCGTACAGATCTGCCCATGCGAACTGGATGAAGAAAAATGCGCGCTTGCATTTCCTTTTGTAGAAGGGGAAAGTCTGGAAACGCGCATTTCCCGTCATGGAAAAGAAAAAGATTTTGCATCGCTGAAAAAGGATTATGAACTGCTGTATCAGATCATTGCATCGGCAAAAGGGCAGAAATCCTTTGTGGAAACCGATGCGTTCTGTGAGGTGTTCGGCCATCCGGCATTGAAAGAAGGACTTGCCGCAGCGGAGATTTCCAATATTGACATGATTCCGGGCAACCTTCTTCTGGATGGAGAAAAGGTCTGGGTGGCAGACTACGAGTGGGTATTCCCGTTTGCCGTACCGATTGCATTTATCTATGCGCGGAGCGTCTTTTTACAGGAGGCGGCGAGTGCACTGACGAAGGAAGAGCAGGAAGAACTGTACGCCATTGGCGGTATTTCCATGGAAGAGATTCCGGTATACTACCATATGGAAGAGTGCTTCCAGGAATTCGCGGCCGGAAAGGGTGAGCCAAATGCGCTCGCCACGTTCTATGGAAAACTGCACCGGCACAATTATCCGCTTTCTATCTGGGAAAAAGAAAAAATGATGTACCCGGTTGTGCTCACCGAAACAGCACCGGAGGAGAGAGAACTCTATTATGAGGACTGCTTCGGCTTGGATGAGCAGAAGGTGATGATGCTTGAAAAGGCAGACGCGGACGGAGAGCTTTCCCTTCAGCTGATGCAAGAGGGGGCTGTCATTAAAATCCGTTCTCTCGCGGGCGTATGCAGCGATGGAAAGACGGAACGTATCGCTTTTTCGCACAACGCCGAGCTTGAGATTATCGACGACTATTATTTCCTTGGAACGCCGGTTCTGAAATTCCGGAATGCCGGTTATGAACAGATTCGGATTGATTACCGGATTTACTACAAAGGCGATGGCGTTACGTCCCAGTTTATTCAATATATCCGTCAGAATAAAGATCTGAGGGATGAACTGAACGGGGAGATTTATCGGAAAGGCCAGCTGCAGGCAGAAATCGAAGCAGAAAATGCAGAGATTAATGCACAAATTGCACACAGGGAAGAAGAACTCCAGGAAACGAGAAAACAGAAGCAGTTTCTGGAGGAAGAGCTGGAGCGGATGCGCCAGCGTAAGGTTGTGCGTATGGCAGATAAAGTGCAGCATGTGATAAAAAGGAGTAAATAACTATGGATGTATCCATTGTCATTCCTACCAAAAATGGTGGGCATCTGTTTGAAAAAGTGCTGGATGCCGTTTTCAAACAGAAGACAGAGTATGAATATGAAGTAATTTGCGTGGATTCCGGGTCAAAGGACGGAACGCTCGATGTGATCCGCAAATATCCATGCCGTTTTCGCCCCGAGAATGTATCGTACCGAAAAGAGACTTCGCCTGAAGAGCTTTCAATAATCAATTATACATCGGGCACCACCGGATATTCCAAAGGAGTGATGCTCCCTTATCGCAGTATCCTTTCAAATGTATTGTACTGTAAAGAAAAGATTGGAATCAAAGCCGGTGATAGTGTCGTGTCCATGCTCCCATTGGGACACGTATTCGGCATGGTTTTTGATTTCCTTTACGGTTTCACCGTTGGTGCACATTTGTGGTTTCTTACCCGTATGCCGTCACCTAAAATCATTGCAGAATCTTTTGCCGAAATTCGCCCAAGGGTCATTTCATGTGTACCTTTGATTGTGGAGAAAATATTCAAGAAAAACATCTTACCCAAGGTGGACAATAAATTAGGCAAACTCTTGCTTCATGTCCCCATTATCAGTGACAAAATAAAAGAACTGATACGTCAGAAGGCAATGGAAGTGTTCGGGGGGAACTTTATAGAAATAATTATTGGAGGAGCTCCATTTAATGCAGAAGTCGAAGCATTTGTCCGTAGTATTAATTTTCCTTATACCATTGCATATGGCATGACTGAGTGCGGTCCTATTATTTGCCATAATCATTGGACAGAGTTAAAGCAAGCTTCTTGCGGTACGGTAGCAGCACGTATGGAGGCTAAAGTACTTTCTTCCAACCCATCAGAAGTGCCGGGTGAATTGGTTTGCCGGGGAGCTAATGTGATGTTAGGTTATTATAAAAATGAAGAAGCCACCGGGCAAGTGATTGATAAAGACGGATATGGCAATTATTGATTCCGAAGGACACATTTATATCAAAGGTCGTTGTAAGAATCTGTTGCTCACCGCTTCCGGGCAAAATATTTATCCCGAGGAAATAGAGTCAAAGCTTAACAATATGCCATACGTATCGGAATCTTTGGTTATTTTGCAACAAGATAAATTAGTGGCATTGGTCTATCCTGATAATGATGATGCCTTTGCCCATGGGCTCAAACACGCCGACATTGAAAGAGCTATGGAGGAGAATCGCATTGAATTAAACAAGCAACTACCTGCTTACTCACAAATTACACGTTGTAAACTATATCCCGAAGAGTTCGAAAAAACAGCAAAGAAAAGTATCAAAAGATTCTTATATCAGGATATAAAAGAATAGTTTTTCTTTCACTCTTATTGTTTCATCAGCATAAAACTGTTTGAAACTCCTTATCCGGTAGAACAAGAAGTATTATTAGGGAGGCTTTATACGGAATTAAACTGCAGAAGAAATTGCATACTTCATTGCTTTATATTTTCTTTGCAGCAACTAAAAAAAGCAATATGAAGAATTCCCCTGAATTATTAGTCTATAAAGCTTCTGCCGGTTCGGGAAAAACCTTTACCTTGGCAGTAGAATATATAAAATTATTAATACTGAATCCCCGGGCTTATCGTAATATCTTGGCAGTAACCTTCACGAATAAGGCTACTACCGAGATGAAAGAACGCATTTTGAGTCAACTGTATGGAATTTGGATAAACGATAAATCCTCCAAGGCTTATCTGGAGAAGATAACAGAAGAGCTTGGTATGCCCAAAGAGCAGATTCGCATGGCAGCCGGTAAAGCACTTCATCTGATGATACATGATTACAGTCGTTTTAGAGTGGAAACTATCGATTCTTTCTTCCAATCGGTAATGCGTAATTTGGCACGAGAACTGGAATTAGGAGCCAACTTGACGATTGAATTGAACAATATGGAGGTATTGAGTGATGCGGTGGACTCAATGATTGAAAGGCTTAACCGTCAGTCTCCTGTTCTTTATTGGCTATTGGACTATATCGAGGAACGTATTGCTGACGATAAACGTTGGAATGTATCAGGAGAAATCAAGAACTTCGGACGGAATATCTTTGATGAAGGATATATAGAAAAAGGTGACGGACTGCGCCGAAAGTTGCAGGATAAAGACTGTATCAAAAACTATCGCCGCACACTGCAAGCTATCGAAACGGAAGCATTGGAACAGATGAAAGGTTTTGCCGACCAATTTTTCGGGATATTGGAAAGCAACGGTCTGGCTATAGATAATCTGGCCAATAAAAGTAAAGGGGTATCCAGCTATTTCAGCAAACTACAGATGGGAAAGTTGGATGACAGCCTCCGCAATGCAACAGTGGAAAAACATCTTGCCTCTCCTGAAAACTGGTCTCCCAAAAGCTCGCCTCGCCGTAACGCCATTACCGAACTGGCAGCTGCGGAACTTATCCCCTTGCTGCAAACAGCAGAAGAGTTCCGAAGTAAGAATAACATGCTGGTCAACTCCTGCCAGCTTTCTTTACGCTATATAAATAATGTACGATTGTTGGCAAATATTGATGAAGAGGTACGTCGCTTGAATTACGAGAACAATCGCTTCCTACTTTCGGATACCAATGTATTACTTCATAATCTGGTACATGACGGTGACTCTTCTTTTGTGTTTGAAAAGATAGGAACCACTATTCGTAACGTGATGATTGATGAATTTCAGGATACATCCCGGATGCAATGGGATAATTTCCGTTTATTACTGTTAGAAGGACTTTCGCAAGGAGAAAACAGCCTGATTGTAGGAGATGTGAAGCAATCTATTTATCGCTGGCGTAATGGAGACTGGGGAATCTTGAACGGGCTGAAAGACCATATTGAGTCATTTCCCATTAATGTAAAGACATTGACCACCAACCGTCGGAGTGCAGGAAATATTATTGAATTCAATAATAAGGTATTTACTGCTGCTTGCCATACTTTAAATGATATCTATAAGTCAGAACAAGGAGAAGAGTGTAAAGATTTGAAAGAAGCATATGTCGATGTATGCCAGGAAAAGGATAAAGACCCGGACGGAGGATATGTGAAAGTAACTTTCCTGACCGAAAAAGAAGAGATGGCTTATGTTGAGGATACTTTACAGCAATTGGCAAATGAGACTCAATTATTGGTAACGGCAGGTATACAATTGAAGGATATTGCCATTTTGGTACGAAAGAATAAAACCATTCCGTTGGTGGCCGATTATTTTGATAAGAATACACCTTATAAAATAGTATCGGATGAAGCTTTTCAATTGAATGCATCATTGGCCATCTGTATGATAATGGATGGGTTGCGCTATCTGTCCAACCCTGAGAATCGCATTGCAAAAGCACAACTTGCCGCAGCTTATCAAAATGAAATACTGAAGAACAACATAGATTTGAACACGCTGTTACTGAATGATATAGATGAGTATTTACCGGTCTCTTTTATCGAACAGCAGAAGAAACTGAGATTAATGCCACTGTATGAACTGATGGAGAAATTGTTCGGTCTGTTTGAGATGTCACGCATCAAACAACAAGACGCCTATCTTTGTGCATTCTTTGATGCTGTTGTGGAATATTTACAAAATAATTCTTCGGAGATGTCTGCCTTTATCGCTTTTTGGGAGGAGACACTCTCTCAGAAAACAATACCTTCAGGCGAAGTAGAGGGTATTCGGATTATCTCTATTCATAAGTCAAAGGGATTAGAATATCACACAGTGCTTCTTCCCTTCTGTGATTGGAATATGGAAAAGGAACGCAGTTTGACACATCTGATATGGTGTACACCCAAAGTGGCACCGTTTAACGATCTCGATATCGTTCCTGTCAATTACTCCACAGCCATGCAGCAATCTATCTACAGGGAAGAGTATTTGAATGAGCGATTGCAGTTGTGGGTGGACAACCTGAATTTGCTTTATGTTGCGTTTACCCGTGCCAAGAAGAATCTTATCATTTGGGGTAAAGACGGACTGAAAGGGACTGTTTCGGAACTGTTGCAACAGGCTATGGGACAGATAAGTATTCCACAACATGAACATGGCAGCAGCCATTTGGAAAAATCAGAAGATAATACCGATACTGATAATATTGCGTATGAAATGGGAACGCTTTATTTATCAGAAGAAAAGAGAACGGATGGCATTATAAAAAATAAATTACTAATGAATCCTGAAAAAATTCCTCTTCATTTAGAATCACTGGAGAGCAACATCGAGTTCAAACAGTCTAACCGTTCTGCCGAATTTATCCGTGGAGAAGAAGAAACCGGAGAGAGGTATATTCGTCAGGGGCAGTTATTGCATAATCTGTTTTCAGTGATTCGCACGCAAAATGATATCCCTTCTGCCATCGAACGACTTCGTTTTGAAGGAATAATTGAGTCGGCTGAGCAAGAGAGACAAATCAAGAAATTGACCGAATGGGCTCTGAATCATCCATTGGTGAAAGAATGGTATTCCGGGAATTGGGAGCTTTATAATGAATGTGCTATTATATATAAGGAGAAGGGAGAATTGCAAACGCGTCGTCCCGACCGTGTGATGATGAAAGACGGTAAAGTAGTAGTAGTGGATTTTAAGTTTGGAAAGAAACGCACCGATTACAATAAGCAGGTACGCGATTATATGAACTTGTTGTCCGACATGGGATATGAGAATATCCGTGGATATTTGTGGTATGTATTTGATAATGAATTTGTGGAGGTAAAATAATCATGGAAAGCTTTTTAAAACTCGTAGCAACAGATTTGTATAATCGCACTCAAGGTGACTTGGCGCATACTGCTGTGGTATTTCCTAACAAACGCGCCGGTTTGTTTTTTAATGAGCATTTGGCGGAACAGTCGGACACACCAATTTGGTCACCGGCTTATGTGAGTATTAGTGAACTTTTCCGTAGCCTTTCTACATGGGAAGTGGGCGATCCGGTCAAGTTGGTATGCGAACTCTATAAAGTATTCCTTCACGAAACTCAAAGCAAAGAAACTTTGGATGATTTCTATTTTTGGGGGGAGATGCTTATCAGTGATTTTGATGATGCTGATAAAAATATGGTGGACACCGATAACTTGTTCACTAATCTGCAAGACCTGAAAAATATCATGGATGATTATACCTTCCTCAACAATGAGCAGGAAGAAGCTATCCAACAGTTTTTTCAGAATTTCTCTATTGAGCACCGCACAGTGCTGAAAGAGCGATTCATCTCCATGTGGGATGCTTTGGGGAATATTTACAAAAAATTTCACGAAGTACTTTCATCCCGGGGAATTGCATACGAAGGAATGCTTTATCGTCATGTAATTGAACATTTGGATGTAGAGGCATTGCCTTACGAAAGATATGTATTTATAGGTTTTAATGTACTGAATAAAGTAGAGCAGACTTTATTTAAAAAGTTGCAAGAAGCAGGAAAAGCAATTTTTTATTGGGATTATGATGAGTTTTACATGAGCTCTCACTCTTTTGTGAATGCTGACGAACCATATCCTCATGAAGCCGGAGAATTTATTCGCCGCAATTTGCGTGATTTTCCTTCTCCCCTGCCTGCTGAGTTATTTAATACTCTAGCACGTCCCAAAGAAATCCATTATATTGCCGCGCCTACCGAAAATGCACAAGCCCGTTATCTGCCTGCATGGATACGTGAAAACTTGACAAAGCAAGAAAAGGAAACTGCTATTGTCCTTTGTAACGAAGCATTACTTCAACCTGTGCTTCATTCCTTGCCTGATGAAGTAAAGCATGTGAATATTACTATGGGATTCCCTCTATCTCAAACCCCTGTATATAGCTTTCTTACATCATTGCTGGAGTTGCATACTCACGGGTATAACCAACATAGCGGACGTTATACATACCTATCGGTTGTCACTCTGCTGAAACATCCTTATACTCGTCAATTGAGTTCCAATTCCGAATCATTGGAAAAAGAACTGACCAAGCACAATCGTTTTTATCCGTTACCCGGTGAATTGCAAAGAGATGAATTTCTTACTCTATTATTCACTCCGCCATCCGGCAGTAACCTAAGTTTGTGTCTCCGTATATCTGAAATATTGCAGCAAATAGCCGGTATTTATCGAAATGAAACTGAAGAAGACCTTTATCGTGAGTCACTTTTTAAGGCATATACCACAGTCAGCAGATTCCGTACTTTAATAGAAGAAGGAGAACTGACAGTTCGGCCGGAAACATTACGGCGTTTGTTGGTTAAAGTGTTATCGGCTACCAATATACCTTTTCACGGAGAGCCTGCCATTGGGATGCAGATAATGGGAGTACTCGAAACACGTAACTTGGATTTTCGCCATTTGATCATGTTATCGGTTAATGAAGGTCAGTTACCCAAATCAGGAGGAGATTCTTCTTTCATACCTTATAATTTACGTAAAGCGTTTGGCATGACTACCATTGAGCACAAGATAGCCGTTTATGCTTATTATTTCTATCGACTGCTGCAACGTGCCGAAAAAGTTACTTTATTATACAATACCAGTTCTGATGGACTTAATCGTGGAGAATGGAGCCGCTTTATGTTACAATTCTTGATTGAATGGCCTCACCCCATTATACGTCAATATTTGGAAACAGGACAATCACCACAAAGTACACTTTCCATTACTATCCCCAAAACACCGGAAGTAATGAGAAAGATGCAAAACGTGTTTGATATTCGTATTAATAAAAAAGCCAAATTCTCTCCCTCGGCACTTAATTATTATTTGGATTGTCCGCTGAAATTCTATTATATTTATGTAGCCGAACTTTCAGCTCCTGAGCAAGTCAGTGCAGAAATAGACTCTGCCACATTCGGAAGTATTTTCCATTTGGCAGCCGAGAATATTTATAAAGATTTGACAGCACATAACAATGTAATTGACAAAGAGACATTGGAGGCACTTCTTCATAATGAGGTAAAACTGCAAGACTATGTGGATGTTGCTTTTAAAGAACTGTTCTTTAATGTATCCCAAGATGAAAAGCCTGAATATAATGGTGTGCAGTTAATAAATTCTGCTGTTATCTCAAGGTATCTGAAACAATTGTTGGAGAATGATTTGCGCTATACGCCCTTTACTTTCGTGGGTTCCGAACAGCCTGTGCAGGAGGATATCGAAATTAAGACTCCGAAAGGTATTATAAAATCGCGTATTGGAGGTATTATTGACCGTTTAGACAGCAAAGACGGTACATTGCGAATCGTAGACTATAAAACCGGTGGTGATGCGGACACTCCTCCCAACGTGGAATCCCTCTTCACGCCGGCTAAAAAACGCTCCAACTATGTGTTCCAAACATTTCTTTATGCTGCCATTATGTGTCGGAAACAGCCGTTAAAAGTCGCTCCTTCCTTGCTTTATATTCATCGGGCAGCGACAGAAACTTACTCTCCGGTTATTCAAATGGGAGAATCTCGTAAACCCAAAGAACCTGTGGAAGACTTCAGCATATATGAAACAGAATTCAGAGAGCGGTTGCAAGTGTTGCTGGAGGATATATTTAACCCGGAAATACCTTTTACTCAAACGGAGATTGTAGAGAAATGTACTTATTGTGATTTTAAGACATTATGCAAACGATAATATTAGTGATGATTGTTAGTTTGGGGTCAAAACGTGGATAATGCTGTCGTTTAGCTCGTAGGGACGAGGTTCGCTCGCCCGAAAACAGTTTGTTTTGTGTCTTCGGGCAACCCCTGCCCCTACAGCTGACGGTGGGATAGGTCATTTTGTTTTGACACATTCCCAAAGTTGAGATTAGTGTATCCGACCTGATTAGGGTTCTACATAAAGTTTCAGTGATTCATCCCAGGAAATCATTCCTGGTTTACCCCACCAATAGAAATCATCCAGATTACAGAAATCATTATTCTTTTTCATTTCTTCCTTCAGTAATCGTTTATAAGCATTCTTCAAAAAAGCATAAGCCGGCATCTCTGCAAGATTCACCATTTCCCATGGGTCTTCATTCAAGTTGAAAAGCTGTTCTTTCTTCTCTCCCTTAATATTATAAATGATGTATTTCCAACCGTCTTTCACAAGACCGCGCTGAATGCTGTTGTAGGCAAGAAAGAGATGGTCACGATGCGTATTTTCTTCTTTTTTCATCACCGGCAGCAATGATTTTCCTGTTACGGAAGAAGACGGACGGATGCCTATTAAATCACATAGGGTAGGATATACATCCGATAGATAACAATATACATTTCGTTGCGTCCCTTTCTCCATTCCGGGTGCGGAAATAATCAAAGGAATACGAACACTGTGATCATATAAATTCTGCTTGCCTAACAAACCGTGTTGACCTACCGCCAAACCATTGTCAGAAGCAAATACCAGAATCGTATTGTCAAGTTGTCCGCTTTCTTGCAGTGCCTGTAATACACGACCGATCTGAGTATCTACTTCACTAATCATACCGTAATAATCTGCTATCTCCTTTTTTATGGCTTCTTCAGTACGCGGTACAGGTCTTAATATTTCATCCCTCACATTCATATCTCCCGTATCAAAAGGATGACGCGGCAGAAAGTTGATAGGCAATGTAATGGTATCCGCTTCATAATGTTTACCGTAGTCAGGATGTTTCAATCGAGGATCATGAGGAGAAGTAAAGGCCACGTAAGCAAAAAACGGTTGTTTGCCGTTCTTCTGTTTTTTTAGGAAAGCAATAGCTGCATCAGCAAACATTTCCTTTCTGAAACCAATGCGGATCGACCAAAGTAGAAAACAACATGTTCTTCAGCTTATCTCCGGTAAACTTTTCTCGATATTTTCCACTAGAATCATAATGATTCAGGCGAGGCTCTACATGGCCGTTTGTTTCATAAGTGTGCATTCCTCCGAAGAATATATTTTCCCCGTTAGAAAAAGAGCGGTTGAAGGATGCGAAATCCGAGTGCCATTTTCCGGTTTCGAAAGTAATATATCCATGCTGACGCAGCAGTTCGGGTAATGTAACGTGTTGCTCAGGAATCACTTGTCCGTCCTTTACTATCTGAAAAACTCCTCTACCGGTCATAATCATGGCACGACTAGGCATAGAAAGCGCGCCTCCCAACGAGCCATTGGTGTAAGTAGAATGAAATGAGATACCATTTTGATAAATACGATCAATGTTGGGTGTACTTACTTGTTCACAACCATTGTGATGAATGCAAGTCCGCTGCATATCATCCACTAAAAGAAATAGAATATTGGGTAACTCCTTTTTCGATGTTCCCATGCAGGTAACAGTATATAATAATGTTCCTATGGAAAATAATAACTTTCTCATAGATATTAGTTTTCTTAGTATTTATAGTTTAACAAAATCGGTATTTCTTTATTTTTCTTTGATAATTATCATTAACGAATTAGAACGGTAGGATAATAGTCCTGAATAGCATCTAAAATGGCTTTAACATTAACATTATGTCCTTTAATCTCAAAAAAATTATGATAAATTTTATCCTCAGAATATCTTACTATAATAGATCTTATTTCTTCATTCTTTGACATTTTTCTCTCTATTTCTGTGATATTAGCCAATGGGAATTTCCTTGTTTTTCCCAATCCGGGGTTATATATAAAATAGTTTGGCGTAATAGTGTAAGTAAAATGACCGGCCAAGAATGTAATGATAGCATAAATCAGCCATATAATTCCTAATTCATACTTTTTTGTCATACCTACATATATTATTGCAAATATAAGGATGAAAGCTATCGGTATCCATACCCACAAAGGTTGCTTGGTTCTGAATTCGTATTTTTCCATTTTATTTCGTATTTGATTTAAGCAAAAATAGGGAGATTAGGTTAAATAACCAAACTTCCCCATAGAAATTATTTACACCTTGTAAAGGTTATGATAATTAATGGTATATTCATAGTACTACATAACAGCATTAAGTGATAATATTTCTTTATTTACTATTCAAACAGTAATCATTTAAAATATTTAAATATCAGCTGAAATATACGAATCATTTTGCTATTTCAAATAAAACTTCTAACTTCGTGTTCGATAACAGTTGATAACTTTAAATAAACGTTCTTGTATATCTTTTCAAATACCATGCTTGGATACAGG
>OMCA01001389.1_pt1 | contig 11406 bp, 7 predicted proteins | sample 1673621 | NCBI WGS metagenome assembly OMCA01 (sample SAMEA103958117, study PRJEB25191) | human gut metagenome | biome: human-associated habitat [ENVO:00009003]; feature: intestine environment [ENVO:2100002]; material: feces | place: Germany | collected 2013/2015
ATGCAGTCCGCGATCAGGAAGGGGAATTTGTATATGACATGATCACCATGAAGTATGCCAATGCACTGGCGACCATTGAGATCGGAACAACCGTAGATATCGAGAATGAACTTGTGATCATCGGAAGCAACGGCAGGGTAACTATCCCTAATGACTGGTGGAACACCGGATACTTTGAAGCCAATATTTCAGGAAAAGAATTTCTGAAAAGGTACAGCTTTAACTTCGAGGGAAATGGTTTCCGCTATCTGCTGCAGGAGCTGATGATCATGATCAGAGACAAGCGTACAGAATGTACCCGGCTTTTCTATGATGAGTCGTTAAAAATAATAGAAATTTTGGAAACAATCAACAGAAAGGACAATTCATGACGGAGAAACAGAAATACCTCCTGAAGCTTTTCAGGGAGGTTGATGAAATCTGCAGAGAACATAACCTCAGATACGTGCTGGCAGGAGGCTCCCTGATCGGAGCTCTCAGACATGAGGGATTTGTTCCCTGGGATGATGATGTAGTCGGCGAAGGTATCGAAGAAGCTATGAAAGCTGGTATCCTGGGTGGATTCCCGGTAGTCGGCGTTCATGCAAACGTATATGACGGTTCTTATCATGAAGTCGATTCCTCTGAAATGGCATTCCACATTGCAGGTTCTCTTGCATTCAAGGATGCTATGCAGAAAGCAGCTCCGGTTCTTCTTGAGCCTATCATGAAAGTCGAAGTTTCCACTCCGGAAGATTACATGGGTGATGTTATCGGTGATATCAACTCCCGTCGTGGTCGTATCGAGGGTATGGATGACATCGGCGGCGGAAAGATGATCCGTGGATTCGTACCGCTGGCTGAAATGTTCGGTTACGCAACAGACCTTCGTTCTAAAACTCAGGGACGTGGTAACTACTCCATGTTCTTTGATAAATACGAGCAGGTTCCGAAAAACGTACAGGAAAAAGTTCTGTCTGCAAAAGCAAAATAATGTAAGAAAAATAATCGGGTGTGCAGCTGTCAAAGGCTGCACAGCCTAAAAGTATTATTTTTCTGAGATTTCCCTTGCAAATAAGACGGAAATGCAATATAATCAGACTTAGCAGGTTTACGATTCAGGTGGGTTCCTGCCACCAATTTAGTCTCAAAAAAGCCCACTGGGCGCAATTTTAAGGAGGACATTTTAAAATGGCTAAAGCTAAATTTGAAAGAACAAAACCGCATTGTAACATTGGTACCATCGGCCACGTTGACCATGGTAAAACAACTCTGACCGCAGCTATCACAAAAGTACTTTCTACCAGAGTAGAAGGAAACACTGCTGAGAACTTCGAAGATATCGATAAAGCTCCGGAAGAGAGAGAGCGTGGTATCACAATCTCTACTGCACACGTTGAGTATCAGACAGAGAAAAGACACTATGCACACGTTGACTGCCCAGGCCATGCTGACTATGTAAAGAACATGATCACTGGTGCTGCACAGATGGACGGAGCTATCCTTGTAGTAGCTGCTACAGACGGTGTTATGGCTCAGACAAAAGAGCACATCCTTCTGTCCCGTCAGGTAGGTGTACCTTACATCGTTGTATTCATGAACAAATGCGATATGGTAGACGACGAAGAGCTGCTTGAGCTGGTAGACATGGAGATCCGTGAGCTGCTGAACGAGTATGACTTCCCGGGAGATGACACTCCGATCATCCAGGGTTCTGCTCTGAAAGCTCTGGAAGATCCGGCTGGCCCATGGGGAGATAAAATCATGGAGCTTATGGATGCAGTAGATAGCTGGATCCCGGATCCGCAGCGTGACACTGATAAAGACTTCATCATGCCTGTAGAGGACGTATTCACCATCACTGGTCGTGGTACTGTTGCTACTGGCCGTGTTGAGGCTGGTGTTCTTCATCTGAATGAGGAAGTTGAAATCGCAGGTCTGAAAGAAGAGACCAAGAAAACTGTTGTAACTGGTATCGAGATGTTCCGTAAACTCCTCGATGAGGCTCAGGCTGGTGATAACATCGGTGCTCTGCTTCGTGGTGTTCAGAGAACAGAGATCGAAAGAGGACAGGTTCTTGCTAAACCAGGAACACTTACATGCCATACAAAATTCACAGCTCAGGTTTACGTTCTGACAAAAGACGAGGGTGGCCGTCATACTCCATTCTTCAACAACTATCGTCCGCAGTTCTACTTCCGTACAACTGACGTAACAGGTGTTATCACTCTTCCGGAAGGAACTGAGATGTGCATGCCTGGCGATAACGTAGAGATGACCATCGAACTGATCCACCCGATCGCTATGGATCAGGGTCTTACCTTCGCTATCCGTGAGGGTGGCCGTACCGTTGGATCAGGCCGTGTTGCTACTCTGATCGACTAATTTCGGTTATCTATGAGCAGTGCAAATTCGGAGAGTAATGACCGGTGGGAGCTTGCTCACACAAGGGCATTAGTCGGAGAATTTATAGGGCGACAGCCCGACCGAGATGGAGCGAAGCGAAATCGAGGAAAGCACTGCGGGAAATAAAATATAATTGTATCGAAAGATACTTGTGCTCAAACGTAAGAGACCCCGGCGCCGTAAGGCGGCCGGGGTTTTTCTGTTTTTAACCAAAAGAAACTTATCATATATAGCAGGATATGATATAATTTTTATTAGTTGAAATAAAAGAGAATAAGAAAGGAAAAAAAGATGGACTACTTGGAGGCAATTGATGAAACCTCTTATTTATCAGTACCGAATGCAATGGAGAGAACTGCTGCAGTGCGTGGGAGTTGTGCCGGATAATATTTCTTCCCTGGTACATGCGTTTGGAATTCGTTTGAAAAAACAGGAGATATGGCATCCGGCATATGAAGCCTTTTGCCGATGCGGGGAACCGTATGTGCTTACCATGGAAAATCTGAAGGGTATTACAGAAGTACAGCCTGTCGGAACGTGTGTATACATTGTGGAAAACAAAATGGTATTCAGCTATCTTATGGAACAGGTGCAGGGAAAGAATGTGTCGCTGCTGTGTACGTCGGGACAGCCGCGGTATGCAGCATTAAAACTGATTTCGTTGATCGTACAGAGTGGGATTCCCATTTACTACAGTGGAGATCTTGATCCGGATGGGATTGGAATTGCCGACAGACTCTGGCAGCGGTTCGGAAACAGAATCCAATTCTTTGGAATGTCACCAGAGGATTACCGGAACAGTCTTTCAAAAGAAGTATTTGGAGAGAATGGCAGAAAAAAGCTGGAACACATTTGGCACCCGTTATTAAGAGAAACGGCGGAACTGGTAAGGAAAACAGGAAAAGCGGGATATCAGGAAAATGTTTTAAAAGAGCTTTCCGAGAAGCTTGTCGGATGTGATCAAAACCAGAATCTGTAAAATACGAATTGTGAATGATGGGAAAAGATAGAACAGAAAGGATTTTACCAGCATGATTACAAAGGCGGACATCAAACAGGAGACGAATTCCGTATCATATAACCGTGGAAAAAAGATCTATGAAGAACAGAAAGTGCATGCTTTTCAGGTACAGGAAATGGAGGATATTTTCGGATATCAACTGCATAAAATTACAGCTGTCGTAGACGGAAGCGGAAAAAATATGTATTGTGTCAGCGTTTCTGTAGATGAAGAAATGTCTGAAATTATGGAAGATGATTGTGATTGTCCGGCACATGAGCAGTACTGGGGATTGTGCAAACATTGTGTCGCTGTTTTGCTGTACTATCTTGAATGGCGGAAAAAAGAGAGAAAAAAACTGGAAGAAAAAGTGAGAAATGACGAAGAACATCAGGAACTGGAGCAGCTTCTTCGTGCTGTCGGCGTGAAAAAAGGAATGGAAGAATTCCAGGGAGAACATAAAATTGTCAGAAAAGTAGTAAAACCAACACCAAAAGCAGAGACAAGCCCCGGTTTTTCTGAACTGCTTTCACATTATGTGATGCGGGATCAGGTTGCTTTTCTGCCGAAAGCAAAAGCAGGTCAGGTTAAACTGGAAATTCATCTGGAGAGCCAGTTTGACGATTCCTTTCGGGCAGAATTTAAAATCGGAAGCAAAAGGATGTATGTATTAAAAAGTGTTTCCAAAATGACAGCAGCTGTAAAAAATATGGAAACGGTCAGCTACGGTGCACAGCTTTCTTTTTTGCACTGTATGGATGCTTTTGAAGAAGAAAGCCGTCCGATGGTAGAATTTCTGAGCGCATATACCATGGAACGCGGCTCATGCTATCAGATAGGTACCGGCAGCTATGCGTCCTGCTTTGATGACCGTTATGTGATGATTTCTGTGCAGAATATGGATGAATTTTTTGAGGCTGTTGGCAGCCAGGAGTTCTTTTGTCGTACGAACTGGAGAGAAGAAAAACTGTGGCACTGCCAGGAGGGGATGCCGCAGTATGAAATGAAGCTTTTACGGAAAGCAGATGGCCTAAAGGTACAGATGTACGCGGATCCCATTTTTTATGGCAGAAAATATTTGTATTTTCTTTCAGAAAAAAATACAATTTACCGAATCCCAAGGGAAGAGATAGCAGAAGTCTGCGAATTCTTGGAATATATGGAGCGATGTCCGGACGGAGTCTGTGAAATTGCAAAAGAAGATATCCCGACCTTCTGCCAGGGACTTCTCCCGGTGTTGGAGGAACATTTTAAGGTAAAAAAAGAAGAAAAGCTGGAATTACAGCAGTATCTTCCGCCGCAGGTGGAATTTCAGATTTATCTGGATGCGCCGCAGCATGATATGATTATCTGCGAACTTCTGGCTGTCTATGGCGAGAAAAAATACAATGTTTTTGCAGATGCAAACGATATCCATCAGCTTTCCCATGGCCGTGATGTACGGAAAGAAGCAGCGGCAAACCAGCTCGTTCGATCCTGTTTCAGCGCTTATGATGCGCGGAAACATCAGATGCTTCTCCAGGGAGCCGATGAGATGTATGAGTTTTTAAGCAGCGGTATGGAAGATCTGCAGAAACTGGGCGAAATTTTTGTTTCTGACCGGTTAAAAGCGATCCGTGTCATCCCGTCCCCGAAAGTTTCTGTCGGTGTATCCCTCGCAGAAAATGTACTGGAACTTCATTTGAATCCGGGCAATTTTGACATGGAGGAACTGGCAGAGATTCTTTCAAAATATGACCGGAAAAAGAAATTTTACCGCCTGAGGACCGGTGAATTTATGGATATGGACGAGGACGGTATCCGCGTTCTCTCGGAACTGCGGGAAAATCTGCAGATCTCCGAGGCAAAGCTGAAGAGCGGCGAGATCACAATTCCGAAATACCGAGCACTCTACCTCGATACCCGTTTAAAAGAGCAGGATGATCTTCAGGTTGAGAAAAACCGCGAGTTCCGTATGCTGATCCGAAATATGAAAACTGCAGAGGAGAACGATTTTGAACTTCCGGACAATCTGCAGGCACAGCTCCGTGAATATCAGAAAACAGGATTCTGGTGGCTGAAAACCTTATGCCAGAACGGCTTTGGCGGTATTCTGGCGGATGATATGGGACTTGGAAAGACGCTGCAGACCATCGCCTTTCTCTTATCTGAAATGCAGGAAGCACCCGAAGATGCAAATCGTCGTTCTTTGATCGTTGCACCGGCATCTCTCGTCTATAACTGGGAGAGCGAATGTGCCCGCTTTGCTCCGGAGCTGCAGACGAGACTCGTCGCCGGTACACAGGAACAGAGGAAAGAGATGATCCAAAATGCCGGTATGCAGGATATTTTGATTACCTCGTACGATTTGCTCCGCCGCGATATCGAACTGTATCAGGATCTCCCGTTCTTCTGCGAGATCATTGATGAGGCGCAGTTCATCAAAAATCACGCAACGCAGGGAGCAAAAGCCGTGAAAACGATCCATGCATCGTTCCGCCTGGCATTAACCGGAACACCGGTAGAAAACCAGTTAAGTGAACTATGGAGCATCTTTGATTATCTGATGCCGGGATTCCTCTATGGATATCAGAAATTCCGCGAGCAGTTTGAACTTCCGATTGTGCGGAACGGCGACGAAGAAAGATTAGAACGTCTGCAAAAGATGATCCGTCCGTTTATTCTGCGCCGTCTGAAGAAGGAAGTGCTGAAGGATCTGCCGGACAAAATTGAGAAAAATATGGCTGCCTGCATGGAACAGAAGCAGAAGGAGCTGTATCATGCACATGCCCAGCGGCTGGCGCTTATGCTGCAGAACCAGACAGAGGAAGAATTTGCCGATTCCAGGTTCCAGGTGCTCTCTGAACTGACGCGGCTGCGTCAGCTCTGCTGTGATCCTGCGCTTGTTTACGAAAATTACGAAGGCGGTTCGGCAAAACTCGATCTCTGCATCGAGCTGATTCAGAGTGCCGTGGAATCCGGCCACAAAATCCTGCTGTTCTCCCAGTTCACTTCGATGATCGAGATCCTGACCGCGCGTCTGCAGGAAGAAAGCATCAGCTGCTTTGTCCTGCAGGGAAGCACGAAAAAAGAGCAGCGTGCACAAATGGTGGAACAGTTCAACCGGGATGACACGTCTGTATTCTGTATTTCCCTGAAAGCAGGTGGAACCGGCCTGAACCTGACCGGCGCGGATATCGTCATCCATTACGATCCATGGTGGAATGTTGCTGTTGAAAATCAGGCGACAGACCGTGCACATCGTATTGGGCAGAAAAATGTTGTGACGGTATACAAATTGATTGCAAAAGGAACCATCGAGGAAAAAATCATCAAGCTTCAGCAGATGAAAAAAGAGCTGGCGGAAGAGATCCTTTCCGGTGATGAAATTAAGACAGCATCCTTTCAGAGAGAGGAACTGCTTGAGCTTTTGGAAGAACGGTTCTGAAACCGCGAAAAGCAGAAGAAGATTTGATGTAAGGACGAAATGCAGCAGCAATGCAGGAAAATATAAAAGGGATACGTTTCTGTCATACCCTGAAAACGGGCGGACAGGAAACGTATCCCTTTTATAGTAATAGTCTATTCGAAACCAATCTTACAGAAGCTGAATATTCATCACATCCATCACCTCTCGTGTCTCCATCGGCCATACCGAGCACTGTACTTCTCCGATGTGCGCTTTGCGCAGGAAAAACATACAGATACGGGACTGTCCGATACCGCCGCCGATTGTCTGCGGGAGAGTGCCGTTCAGAATGGATTTCTGGAAGGGAAGCTTCGCGCGGGACTGGCATCCGCATTCCTTTAACTGGGCGCGGAGAGCATCTGCGTTGACGCGGATACCCATGGAGGAGAGCTCAAGAGCGATGTCAAGCACTGGATAATAAACGATCAGGTCGCCGTTTAAGGACCAGTCGTCGTAGTCCGGGGAACGTCCGTCCTGACGCTCTCCGGAAGCAAGCACGCCGCCGATCTGCATAATAAAGACAGCACCTTTTTCTTTGGTGATTGTATACTCTCTTTCCTTTGGAGTCAGATCCGGATAGCGATCCTCAAGTTCCTGGGAAGTGATAAAGAAAATTTCATCCGGCAGAATGGTTTCGATGTAGTCGTACTGGTCTGCCATATGTTTTTCCGTGTTTTTCAGTGCCTCATAGATATCTTTTACGGTACTCTTTAAGAAATCAAGATTGCGTTCTTCCGGGGACATGATTTTTTCCCAGTCCCACTGATCCACGTAAACGGAGTGAATGTTGTCGGTCACCTCGTCCTGGCGGATGGCGTTCATATCGGTGTAGATGCCTTCTCCCTCAGAGAAGCCGTATTTGTGAAGTGCGTACCGTTTCCATTTTGCCAGAGACTGAACAATTTCAGCGGTTTTCTTGGTACCCTGATCCTTTAACTCAAAAGAAACCGGGTGTTCTACGCCATTCAGATTGTCATTCAAGCCGGTTTCCGGCTGTACAAAAAGTGGAGCTGTTACACGGAGCAGATGCAGACGATGTGTCAGCTCATGCTGGAAATAATCCTTTACTGTTTTAATCGCCACCTGTGTATCGTGGAGGTTTAATGCAGATTTGTAACCCTGCGGAATAATAATTTCTCCCATTACTTTAAAACCCTCTTGTTTTAGATTTGCTTTTCGAATCATGCCTTCTCAAAAAGCTTCAAATTTAGTTTACCATGTTTTCCATGGAAAGCAAGGAAAAGATACGAAAAAACCAAAGATAGTAAAGAATTTTTTCGATATATTTTCCTTGCTGAATTTCTCCCCGGAAATACGAAATTTTCCGAAAATCAGAGCGCTTATGAAAGAGGCGGAATTATTTGGAAACCCACTGGCGCAGAAACGCTGCGGACTGTTCGATGAACGATAACTGATCCGGCGCATCGAAATGCTCGATGGCGAGATAACCGTCGTAATCGCACGCTTCTAAATCTGTAAGAAGCTTTGCCATCGGCAGATATCCCGTTCCGGCCGGTGTCTGGCCAAGGCCGCGGCAGAAACGTCCGTGAACGAGCGGACTTTCGGCACGATCCTTACAGTGAACATGGACAATATAATCCTTCAGAAGCCAGGCAGCATACGAAACATCCTCATCACTGAAAGCAAAATTTCCGATATCAAGCGTATACCGCAGCCCCGGCACGTGCTCCATAAACCAGAGCAGCGGATATGTGCGTGCAAACGGCTGTAAAAAACCGTCAAAGTCCTCTAAGGTAATCGTAACGCCACGCAAAGCCGCATATTCGGCGAGTGAGGAAAGCGCATGTACCATATTTTGAATCGATTTGTTTTCGGCCATAAAAGTACTCGTTGCCTCATAGGTGCTGCTGCAGGCTGCAAGCTCTGCCGCTTCGGCAGTTTCAAGCGCGCCTGCAACAAACAGGACACGCGAAACCTGCTGTGATGCCGCAGTATCGAGCATCTGCTGTGCTCTGCCAAGATCCGTATCATGGGAAAAATCAAAGGTTTCATGCATACAGCTGATCACCAGCCCCGCATCGGAAAGCATCGGGGCAATGACCTCTCTTTCTGATGCAAACAGACTGTAGTTCATCTCAACAGCCGAAATTCCCTGCTCCCTGCAGAACGCGAGCACTTCCGGAATCGTCTTACCGGACTGCTCACACGCCTGTAGAATGTGTTCGTAAAAAACGGAAAGCTTTCTCATATAACATTTCCTCCTGATTTATGCAATGTGTACGCAGATTCCATCCGTGTATTGCAGAACATTTTTGATCGTGAAATCAGACCCCTGTTTTGAAAAAATCAAACGGGATACAGATATCGGTAAACTGCAGCTGCTATTTTTGGTGTGAAGAAAGATACACTTCCTCCGTAGATGGATTCACCCATGCATTATCCAGTGGTGCCGGTCTTCGTACTACAGGAACGCACCAGCGTACCCCATTTTTGATAATCTTCTGAATCACCGGCATATGGTAAATGGGGTATTCCTCGTGTCCCGGCTGAAAATAGAAAATTTTGCCCAGCCCACGTGTAAAGGTGCATCCGCTGCGGAACACCTCACCGCCTGCAAACCATCCCGTAAATACCACATCATCCGGTTTGGGAATATCAAAAAACTCCCCATACATCTCTTCCTCCGGAATATCCACCCATGCCGGAATTCCCTGCGCGATCGGATGGGTCGGACACGTACAGAACAGTCTCTCACGATCCCCATGCCGCCACCGAAGCGTCATACTTGTTCCGAGAAGCTTCCGCATAATCTTGGAATAATGCCCTGAATGCAGAACTACCAGCCCCATTCCGGCCAGCACATGACGCCGAACCCGCTCGGCCACATCGTCCGAGAACTCCTCCTGCAGCATATGATTCCAGAACACCAGCACATCGGTATTTGCCAGCACTTCTTCCGTCAGCCCATGCTCCTTCTCGTCAAACACAGCCGTCCGAACCGAAAGCTCCTCCTCTTGTCTCAGAAACTTTGCAATACAGGTGTGAATCCCGTCCGGATAAATCTCTTTCACTTTCTCCTGCGTTCGCTCATGCTGAAACTCATTCCAGACCGTAACTCGTATCATTCGTCCATCCTCCTTCTATAAGAAAAAAATGTATCATTTTCAAAAAATTATCGATAGCAAATCTTGAAAATAATGAAAAAAGCAGTCGTTCACACTCTGCGGTACTGAATTTTTGCGTTATTTTCTGGCCTTACTATAAATTATACTCGTGCTATATCAATATTTCAATTCACAAATTCCTTGACATCCCCTCCGAAATCCCGTATACTAAACAATGCGCAGCCGGGGAGATAGCGGTGCCCTGTACCCGCAATCCGCTACAGCGGGGGTGATGCCAATCCGAGGGCTCTTTCATTGCGAAGCTGCCTTCTATAAGTGACGTTGACGTCTGGGTCTTACGCAACAGGACTCCATGAACCGTGTCAGGGCAGGAATGCAGCAGCACTAAGTGGAACCTCCTGTGTGCCGTGAGGGTGCCTGGGCCGAGTAGGCTGTAGGAGTAACGTTTGTGGTGAGAGTTCGAAGTGCGGCGCGCATAAAAAAGAAAATCCAAGGAAGCCTGAACCCCAGACTTCCTTTTTTCGTACAAAAAATAGAAACTCCCGCGCTTTCTTCCCCCGAACTATTGTGAGAACGAAAAAAATAGGGTATAATGTAAACATTCCATAATACTGCCAAGAAACAAGAAGCAGTCGTGAAAATCTAATAAAGAACAGGATGGGAAAAGTCATATGTTAAGAATTGGTCTGTTAACAAGCGGCGGAGACTGCCAGGCATTAAATGCGACCATGCGCGGAGTCGTAAAAGGCCTTGCAAACAATGTAAAAGATCTCGAAGTATACGGATTCATGAACGGCTATAAAGGCCTCATCTACAGCGATTACCGCATGCTCAGTGCAAAAGATTTTTCCGGTATATTAACACAGGGAGGAACCATTCTCGGAACCTCACGTCAGCCATTTAAGCTGATGCGTACCCCGGATGCAAACGGTCTGGACAAAGTGGAAGCAATGAAGCATACCTACCACAAGCTCCTTCTGGACTGCCTTGTCATTCTTGGCGGAAACGGAACCCAGAAAACAGCAAACCTCTTGAGAGAGGAAGGACTGAATATTATCCATCTTCCGAAAACCATCGATAATGATATCTACGGAACGGATATGACCTTCGGTTTCTACAGTGCCGTCAATATTGCATCCGATGCGATCGACTGCATCCACACGACAGCATCCTCACACCAGAGAGTCTTCATCGTGGAAGTCATGGGCCATAAAGTAGGCTGGCTGACCCTGTACGCCGGAATCGCAAGCGGCGCAGACGTTATCCTGATTCCGGAAATTCCATACGATATTGAAAAAGTATGCGAGGCCATCAACAGACGAAAAGAGCGCGGAAGCGGATTCACCATTCTTGCCGTTGCCGAGGGTGCAATTGCAAAAGAAGACGCAGCACTTCCGAAGAAAGAACTGAAAAAACGTCAGGAAGAAATCGCAAAGAAATACCCGTCCGTATCCTACAAGATTGCAGAAGAGATCGAGGCAAAGACA
>OMCA01001391.1_pt1 | contig 11396 bp, 9 predicted proteins | sample 1673621 | NCBI WGS metagenome assembly OMCA01 (sample SAMEA103958117, study PRJEB25191) | human gut metagenome | biome: human-associated habitat [ENVO:00009003]; feature: intestine environment [ENVO:2100002]; material: feces | place: Germany | collected 2013/2015
GTTCTCATTTCTGCCGCGTTTTCCCGGAACCTTGGGCTTCCGGAATCCGTCAATCTTCTCTTCCTGTCTCGTTTTTGAAACTTCCTAAACGTTTTATGATCAATTCTTGCTTCCGGACGGAAGCAAGCTTATCAATAGAGGTTCTTACCTGAACCTTGCCCGATTGCCCGGAAGCCGCAAAGGTGGAGAAAGAGAAAAATTCTTATTTGCTCTGCGGGAAAAACAGGGCAGGGCGGGAGGAAATCTGCCATGCCCTCATGGAGGATTTTTGTGAAGAACGTTTCCTTGTTCCTTTCAAAAATTCTCAAAATACGCTTCGTTGCTGTTTATGCCCGTTGAAGACTTCCTCGTGCTACCGGGGCGCTTTTCATCCTCTTCGAGCAGCTGCCGGAAACGTGAAAAAACTCGGGGAAAACGGGAAAATTCCTTCCGGATGAAAAAAAGATTGCCAAACCTCTCTTCTGCCGTTATTCTATCCCTGCTTTCCTATCTAGCACAATCTCCAACGGGCAGGTGTCAGAGTGGTCGAATGAGCACGCCTGGAAAGTGTGTGTACCGCAAACCGGTACCGAGGGTTCGAATCCCTCCCTGTCCGCCATCAATTTTCTGCCGCAATGTGTTCGTAATGAATATATTGCGGTTTTTGTTTATAGGGGTATGGGGAAAAAATGGGGAAAAAGCGATTATGTTTTGCATCTTGGTTTCTAAAACAGTATAGTGTGTTTGAAAATTCAAATTCTTAGAAGATATGGGAGAATGGTCAAAGAAGATAGGAGAATATGGGGAAGATGTCGTATACCAAATACTGTCGCTTGTTGGCTGGAGTGCAGCAAGCAAGGGAAAAGACATTCCTTGTGTTGATAAAGAAAACCATGCTAAAAATGGTACAAAAGAACGAATAGAACATGGTATTGATTACATGTATACATACATGAGCCCCCTTGTTTCTGGGCAATTAGTTCATGCATTAATATCATCAAAATATAGTACAAACAAATACCCAAATAGCCCAAATAGACTTGTTCGGGAATATACGAATGATTTAGTTTCCGCCTTAGATTGTTTTGATGGCTCGAAAATACAAACCGATATAGACGAAAAATTCGAATACTCTTCGACTAATGATGTAGGCGTTCTTTTTTGGTTAAACAATATTGCAGAAGAGGATGATGATCTGGTACAAAAGATTAGTTCCATGAGATTAGATGCAAATACAGTAAAGAAATCTCTATATATAATAGACAACAAAAGAGCTGGATTCATATTGCAATTAATGTTATATATAAAAGCAAATGAATCTAATTATGACTATGATTTTTATTACCCAAATACAGGATTAAATATAAATCCTATAGACAGGAAAAATGTTGGTAAAATTTTACCAATTGAATATTTTAATTCACCAATTATTCCGATAAAGCTCACTAACAAGAAAAGTAGAGAAACGAGCTTGTTCTTAGGCATTTTAGATAATTTTGAATCAGATAGTCTTATTCGCTTAATCGGTCTTGCAAAAGATATCACAACAGAACTTACTGGTAAAGTAGTAATCGGATTTCATGATTACAATAGGCTTAATGATGAAGAGTACGTTTCTACAGCAAAACAACAATTCCAAGACGATATTTTTACTAAATCTGTTAAAATAATAAATTACACTAATCCATTAGATCTTCTTATTGCATGAAAACAGAGCATAAAGATATAAAGACAGTACTTCCTTATGGTGAGAATTTACGTGGATTTATACAACAAAAATTTATATCTGAATCAGAGTTGCATAAAATATTGAAAAAAAGAGGAATATATACTTTATCTTCTGATAAGGAATATACTGTTCCTTTGATTCAAACGTTATTGATAAGCCCTCAAGAATTTGATTTGATAAGGGATGCTTTTTCTTCGAAGGAAGACAACAAAAAAATAATTTCTCGAGATATCAAGTGGACAAATAATGCAAATATTTTTGCACAAGATGTTCGTCAAATTGATGGTAATATTATTGCCGATTATTTAAAACGATATTTACCAACATGTAAATTAGAAAGGCCATTGAAATTAAGTATTGTTGGAGATAATCCCAACCATGTAAAAGCAGAATTTACGCTAAAGAGGATGGATCGAAATAAAGCATGGTACGAACAAACCAATTTATTTACAGGCTCTTTTCAGTTCATTAGAGACACAAATTCAAAAGGGCGCGTGGTCATAGAACATACTTCTCCTGAAACTAAATTGCTTGCAGAATTTGTGACATCACAACAAATAAAAAATTATAAGTCCAGAGGTGTAATACCTGAAGATGCTATATTAAGGAAAATAATTTTTAACGAGTTCAAAAATGGAGAGCGTTTTGATTTTTTCTTCCAATTGACAAGTAAAATTTCTAGTGATTTTTTAGAATTTGAAGCAATAAAGGATGTTTCTATACAACCGGAGGAAACTGTTTCTCAAGCAGATATAAAATGGATGGAGAAAATTAAAAAACTAGCATTAACTGGAGAAGAATTAGATAAGAAATTTTTCATCCAAGACAAAAAATATCATACCGACCTAAAACTATGGTCTATGGATTCTTCATTCAAATATTCATACAGGGGCCATAAAGGGATAGTTAGAGTCAATTTTGGTTTTCCTGATTTCAATAGTGGAAAAAATGAGACAGCAGAATTTGAAATTAACATTTCTACTTTAACCCCTTCCGATTCCATAAATTTTACAACTAGAAATATGTTGAAAAAGAATCTCCTGTCTGATATCGATCGTCTCAAATCAGCCGCCTATGATGCATTTGTATCTAGTAAGATAAAATAATATATGGAACTAGATTTTATAGAAACAGAAATATCTACTATTAGTATCCACAAAGTAGGTAATAAATTTACTAATGAAGGGTGTATATTTTCAAAAGCACCCATTTTCATATCTAAAGATTTACAAAATATTTTAGTTCATTATTTTGTTTCGTCTTTTAACTTGAATGAGTTCTATCGATTCAGTCATGAAATAGATATAAACTTAAATGAATTGTATCTATTTTCAAAAAATATTTTTTCTGACAAAAAAAAATTCCATGATCAATCCTTAAATATTGCAAAGTATTTATATGAAAAAAGTAATCATTCTAAAATAAGAGGAGGAGAGTTGTATGTAGTTCATTTTAAGAAATGCCTGCTAAATAATAAATATGTAAATGCTATTGGGATTTTCAAATCAGAAAATAGAAATACTTTTTTACGTGTTTTTCTATCAGATGACAATGATTTTGTTATAGAAAGTGAAAAAGGAATCGATATAAACAAACTAGATAAAGGTTGTATAATATTTAACCAAGAAGAAAAAGATGGATTTTTAATTGCGGTTGTGGATTCATCGAATAAAAACACACGTCCAAAATACTGGACAGATGATTTTCTTCATATTGTTCCGAGAAAAGATTCATATCAAGATACAAAAAACATTTTAGCTATTTCTAATTCATTTATATCTAAAAAAATAGGAAAAGACGAAAAATTTACTAAATCTGACCAGGTAAAATTAATTAACAAATCATTTGAATTTTTTGCAAATAACATAAATTTTAGTATAGATAATTATGCTAATGATGTTCTAGCCGAATACGGTCTTGTTGATAAATTTGATACATATAAATCAAAATATTTGCATGATAATAACATAGAAATTTCAGATGATTTTCATATTTCTAAACAAGCTTTAAAAAAGCAAATGAGAAAATTGCGAGGTCTAATTAGATTAGATGATAATTTTGAAGTTTTAGTACGCAATAGTAATAATTATATTAAGAGAGGTTTTGATAAAGAATCTGGCCTATATTACTATCAATTATTTTTTAATGAAGAACATTAAATATTGAAAATACAATTTCACCCATTTTCCTCTATATCCTAAACAATTTTCATAGGAATCATTTTAGGATTAATTGCCTTCCATTATTTTAATTAAAAGTGCCTTCGTACAAAACTGATTGATCTTGGAAGTCCTGGAATCCGGTCATACATAATCATGCATTTGGTAATTCCTCCATTCATTATATTCATATACTGAGTGAGATTATTTTTATTATAACTTATCTGTTTCCATGTTCTTGTGAATTCTATGGGATTTCCGGGGAAACAATACATGGAATATAGCGGTATACATTTGCAAAATCTCTCTTTATCTTTAATATACATTGTATGAGACCATATTTTTCATAACTTGTTCATTGCAATATATTTGTAAATTTTGAGCACGTTTTCATAAGCCTTTTTCCTCTCTATTATTCCATTTTACAGGATCACTTGGAGAATCCATGTTTGAGGAAATGCAGATGGTAGTATACGGAGAATCATCTATACGCGGGTTATTTTATTCTGAATATCCCCAGAATTGATTATACGGATTTTTCAATGTCTCCCCTTACCAATTACCTTCTTTCCTGAATAATTCCCGTAGAAATCAATTTAGAATTAGATCTGGGATACGGTTTCATACAATAGAGGAAAAGAGGAGGGCATAGGAAGGTCTTTCGACTCTTCCTTTTCCAAAAAGGCATTCCTGATTTCATTGTATAAAAGGAAAAAGCTCCATCCAATCCTCAATCACCAGTATTGAGGGATGGAGGCAACAGATAAGAAACTCAACTCCCCCTCCCGCCACGCCCCGCACCCCTATTGAATAAGATCTATTGATGTTTTAATGTATTCGTTATTAAATAATTAGAACTGAAAAATGTCTTTTTTCCTTCTATTTTTTCAATCGATTGTTTTCATAGTGTACTTATTTTTATATCATTAAAAATAATTCCTGCTTCCCTATCCGTATATTCCAGTGAAGATTTCACAGAAAGTGAAAAGATCTTCCTGGCGTTCTTTCCTGTTTTATTCTAAACAATTCCAGAATCATTGATAAGAATTATCCGGGTTCTTCCCTGGAAAATATATTCCTTTTCTAAATTAAATCCCTAGAAATTAATTTAAAGTTAAAAAGAACTCCATAGCATACAAAGCAGGCTTCATCCGGTCTCATTCAATAGAAGAAGTAAGTGAAAGGAGGGAGTAACAGGTGAAAAAAATCATTTTTCCTAGGGCCGGGGGGACGGGCTCCCTTCATTTCTCCCATTGATACATTTCCTAATGCAGAAAAAAATATTTTCATTTTTTAGGAAAACAATTTTGGAGCATTTGGGGAAGTCTTTCTTCATGTGAAAGCCTCCTTGTATATACCGGGAAGGAATAGGGGGGCTGTCAACTGGGGCGCACTTTTGATTTAATGGGGGTAGTGTATGGAATGAGGTAGGGTATACGGTAGATGGTATGGGTATGATGAAATAGGACAAAGTGAGACCTATAGACAGATCTCACCTTGTTTCTTTGAAGGAATGTTTGATTGACTGATTAGACTCTACGACGATGCATCATAAGAGTTGCGAGACCTAAGAGGCTGAGTGATGATGTAGTCGGTTCTGGTACGTTAGGTAGAGTTTCGAGTGTAAATGAGATAACTGGCGTCAAACGGTCTAGTCCTGATATATATATCCCATAATCCTCATAACCAGGCATAAGAACCTTATCTGTTTCATCATAAGGAGTTCCATTTTCCTTATAGATATTCTCATGCGAATTAGTACTCGTAACACCAATAGCTGGTGCCGCAATTGGTGTATCTGCCCATTCTATTGTAGAACTTGTTGTACCTTTCAGGCTGGTGATTGTACTTCCCGCTTTAAGATAGTTGAAGGTACTGTCCTTTCCATAGAAGACTGCCGTATACGTAACATTAGTACTTAGTTTAAGATCTTCAAAATCGAATGGATTTGAACCTACCAGAGTTCCTGGTCCATAAGGAGCATTATTCCAAGATGATTTGCCTACAAAATCCCATGTGGATGTTTGATTTTTTTGAAAAATAGCAATACCTAAACCTCCAGGAAAACCTTTACCAACTTGTCTTCCGTAAATGGTAAGATTTTGCAAAAGTACTGAATCTGTCAATGTTTCAGAAGTTGTCAACCAAGTCGAGTTGTTAAGAGTAAAATCAAAAGAAGTACATATAACATACGAAGGAGGACTAACTGGATTATAATCGTCTGCGCCTGGACTATAAATGGTTACTATGTCAGCCTGAGCGATACTTCCTGCGACTAATAAAATAGCGATAGTCTTCATAGTCATTTATTGTTGATGTGTTTTATTAAAGTCGAAAATCTGATGTCGCGATGAGTCACTTCGTTTGTGATGTTGCTACGAATTAACGCGACATCAGATGAGTGTTATTGATTATCGTACGGGAATTCCTCCTGATTCTACTGAAGCCATTATCGCGAGTTTTCCGTTCAGTTCTTCATATTCAAGTGGAGACATATTGTTTCCCTTAAGATGAAGTTCCTCAACTCTGTCTTTAATCGCTTCGTACTCTTCTTGCGTTAATTCTTTTTTGCCTTCCATAGTCGTATTCGATTTTGAGTTTTTATTGTCAGAGAATCTCCACGAGAACATAGGGAGATTTGCGATCTAACTGTGCAATAATATCTCCCAAAGAGATTTTGGTAAACACTTAATATCTCAAAAAGATAATTTTCTTGAGATTGCTCTTGTGGCATACTCCTCTCATGAAGACGCATGGAACAGGCGTTCGGTCTGCGAAGGAGTTTGAAAAATGGATGATGGACAATGGATTGAGTTATTCAAGTATTGCGTTTGCCTGTGGAGTCTCGGAGCGTACGGTACGTCAATGGATATCTCAAAAAGGTATTCCCGAGAGATTTTCCCATTGCCTCAAGAGCATGGTTGAGTCCTCCAGAAAGACAGTTTCCTTCATTGAAGGAAACAGGGAAGACGGCCTCAAGTTCGAACTATCTCTGGAGGATCATGCAAAATTGTCCCGCAAAGCCCTGGAATCCGGTTGTTCCCTTGAGGAACTCGTTGCCCGTCATCTCCATTCCATCCTCTAATAGATACTTCATGTCTCCAACAGAGATGCTTGTTGCCTTGTCTTTTCCGGGAATTGTGATAAAATCCCTTCCATGAAACAAGAGGGGGATCAATCCATATTCAAGATGGGAGTTAAACGATGGCTCAAAGAGCAAAATCTTGATTACAAATGGATGGCTGACCAATGCGGAGTTTCTGAAATTACTGTTCGCAATTGGATGTCCCAGAAGATAATTCCCCCATTGAAGCAACAGCTGATTGAACGGGTGATGGTTCAGATGCCAGCCGCGCAACCAACATCATCTCCCAATTCCATTCCCGATATTCAGGTAGACGTTTCCTTGTCTCTGTCGGTTAAACTTTCCCCTGAACTTTACAAGCAGCTTGAAGCCAAGGCGTCCCAGCAGGGGATATCCCTGGGAGACATGGTGGCTCGGTCCATCTCCTCTCTTATCAACGAACAACCGGAGTCCCCCCATTCCTCGAAAACGCGTAAAGTCGTTCTTCCTCTCCAGTCTTGAATATTTTCATCAAGCGGTATTAGATTGTGGGGAAAACAATTGACTGTCATGGAGCTTTGTTGTGTATAAAGCCCATGTTTCGCGACATGGTGGATTCATGATCGGAGCTGCATACCAACAAGGAATATTTGTCCAGGTAATATCCTCTGAAGGGCAAATTCTCTTCACTCAAAAAGGAAAACTGCTGAGATGCTCTTCTGAAGTCGTTTCCTTTCTCAAGGGAAACGACCTTTTTATTTGTGACCATCAGGGAAGCACGCTATCCCCCCATCGCTATACGGATGACGAGCCAGCTAAAGCGGGTTCATCAAAAAGCATTGTATTTTACTTCCTGTTGAGATGTCTGATCAAAATAGGAGCTGTCTACCGATTGTATCAATTCCTGGGTAGGCTATCAAATGGGGGAATACATTTAATTTAGGGGTACCTGACATTTGTCGTACCCAGTATGGCTGGGAATAGGGGGATGGATATAGAAATGAAAAAGGGTGGAATCATTGCTGATTCCATCCCTTGATGACTGTTCTTTGTCTATTTTAGAAGCTGTACCTTGTCGAAAGTGAAGCGGATTGATTCACCTGGCTGCTTCTGGCTTCCAGAGTGTAGAATGCTCCAACGCTCCAGTTTTGATTGATAACCCAGTTGGTTCCGGCATTCATCATGAAAGCGCTTCTGCCCGGATTGCTTCCTTCCGATTTAACTTCAACTCCATAAATGGAGGATTTTACGGAAGGATTCGTCCGGGAGACATCTCCCACATAGGAGACAGTCAGCTCGGGAATAAGATATTGGTTTCCTCCCAAGGCTACTTGTGTTTTGGCGGTAACACCTGCGGGTACGCTCCACACTTGCATGTTACCGTCCCTGTACTGGCGGCTGCCGCCGGTATACGTTTCCGTGAAGCTTTCCTGCGCTCCATGAACATAATCGATTCCAACAAACGGAGTCAGCGTTGTCTTCTCGGTGACCTTGATATTCCAATCGGCTTTGAGTCCGAAAGTAAATACGTCGTCGTTCCATTTGGACTGGCCTAGAAGATTATTGGAGCCTCCTACGAGCGTGTAACCTCTGTTTTCAACGGAACCGTAAGCGAAATAACCGCTCCATTCCAGATTCTGCCTGTCACACAGGGGGGCAAGGTAATTGGCATACAGGCCGCCCATGATGCTGTTCTGCTTAGATCCTGCCTGGTATTCATCCGTCTTGAAAACGCCGAACGTCTGCCCCAAAGCGATGCCTGCACGGAATTTTTTCGTCCACGCGTGATCAATACCGATAGCATAACCTCCTCCGTTGTATTGGAATCCTCCTGCGTGTGAGGTTGAGTTCATATTGATAAAATCACCAAGACCGCTTACCCATGCATTGGTATCTCCTGGTTGAACAGTTTTGAGCTGGGATGCAGCTGTTTGTCCGAAGCTCTTGACGACGTTCGTACTGGACCAAAGCATGTTGGCGATATTGGAACCGTCTTTTCCGCTCAACAGGGCGGCAACGGATTCGTCAACTTGTCCAGTGAAACTTAATGTCCCGGTAGTAGAATCCCAGAAAAGATGGCCTTCCTTAAGGAGATGGTGTTCATCATTCAGGGAAAGGGCAAAATTACCGTTGACCGACCCCGTCCCATTGGCTTTGATGAGGTTAAGAGTAAACGCTTCCGTCCCTGCGGCCAGGATTCCAAGGCCTACTTCCACTTCGGTATTCACCGTTCCATTAACCGCAAGGGAATTGGTCACGGAAAGATTGGAATAGGTTCCGGAACCGTGATTGGACGACGTAGCGGCTGTGATTCCGTCCAGATAGAAACCGAGCCTCGAACCGTTATTCAAAGTCAGATTGTTATGCTTTTGGAATCCCGGGCTGTTACCGACATAGAGTAGTGCATTTGATTGGAGGATGGTTGAACCAAAGGTGCCGCTGCCATTGACAGAGCCGTTTTCCGATACCGTTACGATCCCTTTTACCACCCCGTTATTGCTCAAGATGGATGATCCATTAACGAGTACGTCTCCATTGATGGTATTCCTGTTGTCCAGGGATGCACCGGAATTAATGGCAACGTCATTGTTGATTGTTCCCCTGTTGTTGACGGAAGCAGTAACTGCATCCTCGGAACCATTGGGAGTTCCAACAGTAAGCACGGAATCAGTTGTTCCAAGAACAGTGTTTTGACCGATTTCCAGAAGACCGCTCTGAACATTGATCCGATTGGATTCGTATTCGTCCCCCGTCAAAACAATGGCGGCATCGGTAATACTTCCTCCTGCCTGACCAACTTGAATGTCTGCGCCTGCATTTCTATCGGTTCCCACCATGTTGAAACCGAGTGTATCCGATCCCGACATCGTAAATGTTTGTGAACTACTGGTGACCAATGTTCCTCCCGTTCCTTGGACATAGGCATTGCTAAGTCCGCTGGTAACTTTCGTCGCATCAACATTGCCGCCGTTCGCCAAGGAAACGACAACATCTTGGGACAGAATATCGGGAGCCTTGCCGTCGGTAATAATAGTTCCCGGTTGTTCCGGTTGACCGGGATTATAATCGTTGTCAACCAGTGTCAGGGCATAACGTCCATCTGTTTGAGCAATGGAAACGAACTTCTTGTCAGCAATGTCCCGGGAAACTGTGGTGGTTCCATCATAACTTTCAGTAATCTTCAAAAGACTAGTTTCACCAGTAATATCTTTACAGTAAAATACAATCGTCCCCGTCTCCGGACTAAGGAAACTGTCTTCTGGACCAATACAGTGGAAATCAATTGTTGTATTCCCTGTAATAGATAAAGTTCCAGTTACAGTTATATTAGAATATTTATTACGACCATAGTCCAATAGAGCAACCTCTCCTCCGTCCGAAAGAATGAGATTCCCTTGTAGAATTCCACTCCCTTCAAATGAAGTGTAATTCCAGATCTTAAGTCCATGAGTAGTTGATACAGTATATTGATCTTTGATAATAGTTCCTCGACAAAATTCCAAATTAACAAAGTCGTTATCTTTAATCGTCGCGTTTCTCAAATCAATGATAGATAATGGGCCATCAACAGTAGAATCAACAAAGAATGAGCAGGAGGACTCCTTGCTGCTTGTTTCGAGGGAACCATTGAATTTCACTTGCGCTCCTAATTGTGCATCTAACGATACATTTTTTAAAACGATGCCAGAACTGATGGTGTATTGGGCATTGCCAGTAGGAGGATTAGCTGAATCAGGCCAATCGGAAGATCCTCCACATATAATAAAGTTATCATTTTTGAAATCCATAGTGCCTTGTCCTGTCAACGTATAGGAGCCGTTATCCGTTGATCCCCAGCATGGGCCGTAAAATTTATCAAGATTAACAGACCAATTGCCATCAAGGCTCAGATTGACGTTATCAAATTCGGGAGTTTTTCCGACATATTGATCCCAGTCATGGGTATTCAGATTGATTGTTTCCGTGGCAATGACCGGTTGCGAAATGCAGGCAAGCACGGCCGCTAGAAGTATTGTAGGCAGATGTGGCTTCATAATCGATTTTGGTGAGTGGTTGCAGATCACATGGGAAGAATCAGTTGTTCTTCTGATTCTCCAATAAAGCTATTTTTCCCAATATATCGTTTAATTCCTTTTCCTCGGCAGGGGACAGCTCAGAATATTTGATTCTAAGGTTTTCAGCCTTTACGCTTAATTCTCTTAGAAGTTTTTCTCTTTCATCTTCCTGTGTTAGATTATTGTTGTTTTCCATGGTTGTATCGGTTTCGTTGTTCTGCCTTTTGTCGGAAATCTCCATAAGGCCATATATGGAATTCTCAGGTGGAGAGAGTAATATGTCTCCTAAAGAGATTTTTGTAAACACTTAATATCTCAAAAAGATAATTTACTTGAGATTGTTCTTGTGGCATATTCCTCTCATGAAGACGCATGGAACAGGCGTTCGGTCTGCGAAGGAGTTTGAAAAA